>Ga0099851_1000470_pt1 | contig 16651 bp, 18 predicted proteins | sample CB_VirMetaG_6_FD_78176 | JGI IMG/M metagenome (GOLD analysis project Ga0099851, IMG submission 78176) | Freshwater to marine saline gradient viral communities from Chesapeake Bay - CB_1508_2 Viral MetaG | ecosystem: Environmental > Aquatic > Marine > Coastal | place: USA: Chesapeake Bay... | reverse complement strand
AAAGTAAATCCTATGTAATCTCCTATGACTACTTTTTGACCTGTGAATGTATGGACGCCTCCTCTATAATTTAGAACATTCTGTGCTTGATTTCCAGCAGTTTCACCGAGATTAATAGTAGAACATAACACTTCTAATTGTTGTAGATTAGCACCATAACTCCCGAAAGTTATAATAGAATTAGGGTCGCTACCGAGAGCAGTATTTCCTTTTGACTGAAAAGTATTACATAATATATCACCAGTATCCGCAGTTATAGTTAATTGATTAGTCCCTACTAAATCATTAGTTATTTTAGAACCAGTCCCCATAATAATTCCTGTTATTCCAGATATAGGAGGAGTAGCAGTCCTTATAGTTAATCTTTGACAATCAACTTCTTCTTCTGTGATAGCACCTTCTACCGCACCATAGATTTTACCATCACATATAATATTACCAGCAACTCTCATATGACCATTTGTATTAGAAACATCAATCGCCCAATCTGTATATGTAGAACTATCAATAGGAGCAGGAGTAGAACCAGATTTACTCATAGTTAATTTTCCATTAGAATTATCTATATTTCCAGAAGCAGGATATATTCTCATTTGTAAGTTAGAACCACTATCAATAACATCAATAGAATTATCACCTACGAAATCAGCACCACCTCTTAATAAAGAGTTTCCATATACATCAATAGAACCTTTAAAAGTAGCAGTAGAAGTAGGACTTGATAATAATAAATCACCGCTCAATAAAGATAATCCACCTGTATTCATTAAAATAGAACCGAGATTACCAGCACTATCAGTTCCAGTTGTAATTCCTCCTAAACAGATTATTGTTTGATTAGCAGACAGACCAGTTCCTCCATATAATAAAAGATTTTTTAATTCCGCAACAGAACCATCAGCATCAATTTTAGCATCAGGAGTTAATGTTAATCCATTTTCATTTAGATAAACTTCTATTGAACCTCCATTAGGGAAACCAATTTGAGAACTTCTAATTTGATTACAATAAATATTTCCATTAACACCTGATAATGAAATCATAATAGCGGGGTCAGGAGAACCACCATCATTTTCCATAATATGAATTATTCCGCCATTACGAACTCTTATTGCTTCTATGTCTGTATTTGTTGTTTCTAATTTAGGAAGTATCAATTCACCTGCGAATGTATTAACAGCGTTTTCATTAGTTTGATTAAAATAATTCGTTGCTGTAATATCAGTAGCGGTAATATCGCCAGTTGTATTTATATTAATATCAGGAGCGAGTTTTTCACCAGTTATAGAACCATCAGGAATTTCTATATCATCAACGAAACCCCATTTTAATCTATTATTACTATCTTTCTGTAAAGTTTGACCTTTAACTCCATAATCTCCTTTTATTGCGATTGCTCTAATTGATGAAGGTAATTCTAACTGGTCTGCTTTGAGAGTTGTGAGACCTGATAATGTTCTTTGAGCATTCATTTATAATATCTACAATAAAAAAATTAAAACTAAAATTATTTTTCATTAGAATTAAAATGTTTCATTAAGTTATAAAGAATGAACGAGAATGAAGAAATTAATGAAGAAACACTTGATATCTATGAAGAAGAACCTTCATCAATGAAGGAAGAAATAGAAGATGAACCAGTTTTAGATAAATCAATACAGAAACCTAAAAAACCTCGGTCTCAAGCACAGATGGAAAGTTTAAAGAAAGCACAAGAAACTCGCAAGAAAAATCTCGCAATGAAAAAAGCACAGAAAGAAAAACCTGAAAAACCTGTTGAGAGTAAATCAATAATGAAGAAAAAGAAACCACCTTTGATTGTTCATCAAGACGCTTCATCAAGTTCAGAAGAAGAACAAGAAGTAGTTATAGTTAAAAAACAACGAAAAAAGAAAAAGAAACCACCTAAGAAAATAATTTATGAAGCAACATCTTCATCAGAAGAAGATGATGAACCTATTGAGAAAATCATTCAGAAACCTAAAAGAAAATATGAAAAGAAAGTTTCTTTAAAAGTAGAAGACAGCGATGAAGAAGATGAATTATATCATTATTCAGCACAGACATATCAACCTCTAAAATATAGCGATGTTTTTAAGTTCGCATAAATAAAATATTTCTAATGTATATAATGAATATTAGAGAAACTCCGCCAGAAGAAAAAATAGTATTGAGTAAGTTTAATTTCACTTGTGATGATATAGATGAAACTATTCCTAAACCATTACCTCAGATGCTTAATTTTTTTATGTTAATCTGTGGTCGTCCGGGTTCAGGAAAGACTACATTATTGTTAAATCTCATATGTAAAAGAGGAAAAATGTATAATAAAAAGTTTGATAAGATATTCGTATATAGTCCTTCTCTCGTGACTATGAAAGATGACCCATTCGGCGAATTACCTCCTGAACAATTACATACAGAATTAACAGAAGAAAATCTCACAGGGGCATTAGAAGATATTAAAGATAGTGGAGAAAAAGTATTATTCATTTTAGATGATGTTGTAAATGATATTAAAAAATCAGCAGGGATACAGACTTTATTATCTAAAATGTTGATGAATAGAAGACATCTCGCAGGAGGCGGAGGTTCTACAAGTTTCATCATAACTACTCAGGTATATAATAAAATCCCAGCACCGATTAGAAAGACGGCATCTCATATTATTATATATCATACGAAAAATAAAAAAGAATTAGATACGATATTTGATGAACTAATCATAATTCCACAGAAAGATTTTTATGAAATACTAAAATATTGTTTTGATAAAAAACATCATTTTTTATATATAGATGTAAATAAAAGTTATAATAAGATGTTTCATAAATGCTTCAATCAATTAGAGTTTTCTTCATCTAATGAAGTCGGTCTGTAAGCAAAGCAGACCTTCGGTTAAGTAATGAAGATTATAAGTCATAATATTTATTTCCGAGTTTAGTATTTGTTTTCCAATTATTACCATATTCAGCGTTGAGATATTCTTCACCTGCTTTTCTTTTAGGAACTCTTACTTTAACTCCTCTAAGAGTTGTTGTAGTAAGATTATTTTTATATGAAGTCGGGTCTGCCCAGTTATATCTATTAGTATCATAATATTTCCAGTCATTATCAACGAACATATAATCCACATAAGGTTTTTTAGGTCCGAATATCTGAAATCCGAAAAACTTTTTAGAAACTTTTACACCATTATCTTCTAAATGTTTTTTAAGTTTAGGAATATCTTTTTTATCTATTCTTACTACGATATCAATATCATCATCCCACGGAATAAAATCATTATGTCTAAACTTACCTAATAGAGTTCCAGATGCTATTGCGTAATCATATCCTTTTATGAGTTCTATACTTTTTCTTAAATTATCTTCCATTTCTTTCATAAACTTTTTATCTTTATGAAACTCTTTCGGGACTTTATTCTTACTCATTTATATAATCTAATATATTTTTTTATTGATATGGATTATTTACTATTAGTGGAGAATTATCTTTATGTTTAGAAGCGTATAATCTCATATCCATCATTTCATTACGACTATCTCTTCCACGAGGTAATTCACCTACACCATTATCAAAATATCCTTGATATTTATAAACAGGGACGACTGATGCTCCATTATGAATATCTGCGTGTCTTAAATCATTCATATCATATCTAATAAAATGACTTTCATTTTTAAATCCGCCGTCGTGAAAGCGACCTATTCGTTGAAAGAAATGCTTATTAACCTTACTTATTCCCATTTTATATTATAGAAATATATTTTATTTCTTATCATTTTTATCTTTTTTTAGATATTTATCTAATTCCTTTTTTCCAGATTTTTCCTTTTCTTTTCTTTCTGCTTTCTTTTTCTCTTTAAGTTTCTTTTCTGCTTCTTCTATTAAACGAAGATTTTCTTTAAGAGCGTTTATTTCTGCTTGTTGTTTCGCTTCACTCTTTTTATTATTTCTTTTCTTTTTACCTTGTGATAAACCAGTTATACCTTTCGTAGGGTCTATACCGAGTTGTTCATTCATCATCGCTTCTCCGATTTGTTTTAGTTGTTCTGTTGTAGGTTTCTTTCCTTTGATATTAAATGGTATTTTCGGTGGGACTGGTGTTATTTTTATTTCTAAATTACCTTCTGCTCCTTTCTTCGCTTTCTCTATTGATTTATCAATTGTTTTTAAAATCTTATCTATATTATCTTCTGATTTACCTGCTTGTTGATTTATTTCTTTTTTAAGGTCATCTGCTACCTTAGAATATCTCTTCTGTAATTTAGCGACTTGTATTGCTTCTTTTCTCTGTTTTTGTAATTCTAAAACTCTTTCAGCGTCTAATTTTTGAAGGTCTGCTTTTCTGTTTTTTAAGAGAGTTGCTTTCTTCTTTTTATCTTTAAGTGCTGAAATTGCTTTTTCATAATCTTCTTTCGTTTTTTCTTTCTTTCTATCTATTGCTGAAATTGTATCTTCTATTTCTGTGATATCATCTATAAGTTTCCGAGAACCTGTTAATACATCTTTTATAGTTGTTTCTATTTTTACAGGAATATTATAACCTTCATCTTGTTTTTTCTCTATATTATCAATTGTATCACCGATATCAAAAACGAGTTTTACATATTTCTGTATCCATTTATATTCTTTTCCTTTTTCTTGTGCTTCTCGTTGAGCGATTTTAAGTTGATTTTTCGCTCTATTGATATTCGCTTCTTTACTATCTGCTATTCTTTTCTTTTCACCTTCTAATAATCTTTTCTGGAAATCTCTAACATAAGAAGGATAATTCTCTCTAAATTGATTTAACATATCTGCTTCTATTCTTGAATTTGCCCTATCAATAATACCTTTATATTTTTCTTTCATATTTTCTGGAACTTTATTTTCTGCGTGAAATGGTGTGTTAGGTAATAATCTCTCTGAAACTAATTCTCTTAATTTCGTCTCACTACTATTTCTTACGAGTAATGATTGTCTATCTTTATTAGGTGTCTGAAATAAGAATTTCTGCCAGTTATAAATATTTTCATTCTGGTCTTGTTCTTTATTAGAATATAACCATAACTTAAACATATCATTACCCATTAATCCTGATTTTCGTAAGAAATCCTTATTCTCTTGTGATAATTTAGCGTATTCATTTTTATAGAGATTTCCACCATCAAATCTACTTACATAATCTTTAATGTCTGATTGTGCTTCTTTTATATTATTCCTGACTTCTACTTCTCTACTTTCTATTCTATTCTGTATGACCCTTTCTTGTCTATCTGGATTATTTAGTCTTGCGAGTTGTCTTTCTTCTAAATCATCAAAATAATCTTTTATCTCTTGTTCTGTTGTCGCGACAGTGACGCCTTTCTTTTCATATTTATTACGAAGTCTCTTTTTCTGAATTTCTAATTTATTATATTCTTTTCTTAATTCTCTTTCTGCTTCTTTTTCTTTTCTATCCATTCTAATATATTCTTGAAAACCTAATCCTGAACCTGTTGCTCCTGCTTCTGCGATTGCTCTAAATTGTTCTGCTCTTCTTTTCGCTTTATCTAATCGTTGATATTCATTCTGTTGTGCTGGTGTTAAATCTCTATATTTTTCACCGAGAGATAATAAAAAATCTGATGGGTCAATCATCGGTGCCATATAGTATTTTTCTACTGGTCCTTTCGTATTTTCTTTTCTAAAATATGCTGAAAACTCACCACGAGGAGGTCCTTTAACTTTCGCCTTTCCAGGAATGTAAGGGTCTCCACATATTTTATAGACATATCCTGCGTTATTATAACGAGAATAACATTTAATTCCAGATGATAATGCTCTTGCTCCTGCTGGTTTAGTTTTTCCAAATACTTTCGTCCCTGATTTAGTTTTAACATCTACACCAGCGATATCACCTGCGGAAGATTTCGCTAAAACTTCTTCTTCTTTCTTCTTTAACTTGGAGGTCATTTATAATATGATATATATTTTTATCAATCAAAGTTGAGTTCAATTTTTTTACTTTCTATAACTAAACCTTTCTTCTGTGCTTTCTTTATGATTTTCTTTTTCTCGTTTTTAAGAGATTTTTTAGTAATAGGTTCTCCCCAATGATATCTCGCTATGATAGGTAATAATTCATCTGGTATTTTAGGATAATGTAATTTATACCATTCTATTCCTTCTGTTTCAGAAGTTATCTGTAAGAATGATAATGGTAATCCATCTTTATGAGGTTCTTTATCATCTGTTCTTAATTTATTTAAAGTTTCCGCTGGTATTTCATAATCATAATTATCTATTCCGACTAATGGTTTATTTTCTTTATCACCGAAACAATAACTTAATTTAGGGTCTAATTGATTTATCATATGAATGTTTCCGTTAGGTATCTGAAACTCTTGTATGAAACTTGTATTACCTTTACACCTCCGTGGGTCTTTATCTAAACTTAATCTAACCTGTGTCGCTGAATTACATACGAAAGGATTTTTTATTAAGTTTCCATCTTTATCATCAAAATTAACCATTTTATATTATAGATTAGATAAAAAAAATTCTCTAAAATATTTTAGTTTTTCTATCTTCTTCCATTTCTTTTAAAAGATTATACATTTTATCTATGAGTTCTTTATGTTTTTCTTTATTATCATCTTCTAAAACTTTAACTGAATTTTCTAATTCTTTTCTCGCTGAATATACTCCCATATGATAAGCACCTTTCCAACCAGCAACACCGAGTAATAATCCACCGATAGTAATTCCAAGTTCGTTCCACATATTTATATTATATATTAGAAAAAAATATGAGAAATCTAAAAAATTAATTTAGGGTCTTTCTTTACGAAGTTTAATAATATACTCACGAGTTTCTACATAATCCCACTTAACTTTCTTGACTTTATTTCTTCTTTTAAATATATTTCGTGGTTTTATGATGAAACAATCTAAAACAATATGACAACAACAACATCTAAAAAACATTCTTAATCTATAATAGATATTATTTTAACTTAAACCTTCGCTTATAATCCTCAACTGACGCATTCAATGTCGGTTTATTCCAGAGTATCCACCGACTTAACGCACCAGCGGTCATAGGATTGTTCCAGTCTTCTCGTGCTTTATGTCTTTTTAAATATCTTTCTTTTCTTTTAGGGTCTTTATGAATAGTAAAATCACTCATACCCTCGGCACCAAAATGAATAGTTTTCTTATCATCAAAAATCGCCATAAGTTTCTTTCCTGACTTATTAGATTTTTTAATCAAAACTTTCATCTTTTATAATATCTATATATATTTTATTTATGCTGTCATTTACCTTTTCCTTTCTTACGCCTTTTTCCAGAACGAACTTGACCATCAGGTTTAACATATTTATTTCCACCCTTTCCCATCTTCTTTTTCACGATAGCGTCTAGAAGATGAGGAGGTAATTTATCGTATTGTTTCTGCGTGATTAAACCTTTCTCTAAACCTTTCTTTCCTAACTCACTCGGCATTTTTATAATAGAACTTATATAAATATTTTAGAGAATTATTTCTTTTTCTTTTTTAGTTGTGCGTCTTTTACATTTAATTGCTGAATTCTTTTATTTAATTGTATTGCTCTTGCGACTGCTTGTTGTATCTTATCGTAATCTGCTGAGTTTCTTAATTGACTTAATTTAATCGCTAAATCTTTATCTTTTCTATCTCTATCTGCTTTTGATGTAGAACCTAATAAACCTCGTGGAAATCCATATGTATCTAAAAATCCTTTTACTGATATTAATTCATCTTTTAATACTTTTAATTCATCTCTATCCATATCTGATAAATATGAACCTGATGAACGAGCGTATCTTTGTTGAGATGGTTTTTGATTTTCACTTGCTCTTGCTCTTTGTGCTATTTCTGCTTGTGTAGGGAGACTTTGTGGTCTTGGTGGTAATGGAGGATTTGTTTGAGTTGCTATTTCTCGTGGAGGTCTTGGAGGTAATTCAGGTGCTTTTCTTTCTGGTGGTGGGTCTTCATCTATACCTTCTAAAAACTCTTCTATTTCTGTCGGAGGTCTCGGTGGTGGTTCTGGTCCTTGTTGTGATAAGAGTTTATCATAATAATTCTTTTTCTCCATTTCTGCTCTTTGTCTTGCTCTTTTTAAATCTGCTTCCATTTCTGATATTGTTTTTACTCTTCTTTCTGATAATCCTTTATGACCGAAATGTTCTGCGTCTTTATATCTTTCCATCTGTGCTGGTGTGAAATCTAATGCGTCCTGAAACTCATCGTCATCATCGTCCTCTTCTGCTCCTGCTGCTTCGCTTGCTGGTTCTGGTTGAGGTTGAGGTTTTAATTTTAATACAGGTGTAGGAGTTCTTGTTTCTTCTCTCTGTGCTACATTAAAGTTTATTGTTCTTTCTCTTTGACCTCCCATAATATCATCTACTAACGCTTGACTTCTTCTTTCTTCATCTCTTAATCTTTGAGAAACTGCTTTTGCTTTTGCTTCTAAATCATCATCACTCATAAAACGAGGGTCTTGTTCTTTAAGTTTTTTGTCTAATAAAAATTGTCTTGCTTTTGTATGTGCTTGTTCTGTTATTGCTGATTTCTGTTTTCTAAACTCATCTAATTCTTTTCTTTCTTTATCTGCTATATTACCTACTGCTGATGGATTTATTCCTGAATATATTTCTGCTGGGTCTCTTCTTCTTTCTCTTGATTTTATTGATACTCTTTTTTGTCTTTCTGTTTTTTCTTCTGCTGGAAACATTTTATCTAATGTTCCTTCTATAACATCATCTACGAATTCACTAACTAATTCTCTTCTTTTTACATTTTCTTGAAATTGTTTATTAAATCTTGATTGTTGATTTCCATATCTATTACGATTTCTAAATCTCTGTAATTTTTCTGCTCTATCTAATTCACGAGTTAATTTTTTATCTGCTTCTCTTGCGTCTTCTGCTCTTGCTCTTGCTTCTCTTGCGAGGTCTGCTTCTTTAATTGCTAAATAATATCTATCGTTTAATTGTTTATTTAAACCTTCTTCTTCTTCTTTTTTAGGAAATTTCCTTGCTATTGCTTCTTCTAATCTTCTACTATCTTCACCGAATTGTTCTTTAAAACGACTACCTAATCTTATTCTTTCTTGTTCTGCCTGAGACCTTCCCCTTCTTGCGAGTTCTGCTTCTCTTACTGCTCCTACTAAATTAGATGCCCCTTCTGATATTCCTCCTAATTCTCTAACTATACCTTTTGATACAGGTAAATCTGATACTGCTTTCGCTCCTGTGCTGAATGCGTCTTTTAATCTTAATACTGCTGGTCTTCTTGTTATAGGTCCTGATTGCTGGACTGAGACTACTGGTTCTTCTCGTTCAGGTTCAGGTTGAGGTCTTAATCTATCCATTTCTTCTTTTAGTCTTGTGCTTTCTTCTGCTGATAATAACCCCTCGGTGATGTTATCATCTATGAGAGATGCTAATCTAAATTTCCCTTCTGCTGTGTCTGTTTCTATTTGACCGAATTCTCTCATTAACTGGATTTTTGCTTTAAATAATCTTTGTCTTCTATCTCTTATTGTTTCACTTCCTAATCTTGCTCCTTCACCTGATAATGCTCTTTCTTCTTCTGCGATGACTTGTTCTAATTCTACTTGTGTATCTGCTAATCTATCTAAATCTGCTTCTAATCTTTGTTTTTGTTTCTTTTTTTCTAATTCAAGAGATTGTCTTTCTTCATCTCTTAATTTCTGTTTCGCTTGTTCTGTTAATGCTATGAATTGTCTTTCTGCTGTATCATTATCTATCTGTTTTCTTCGTTGTATTCTTTCTATAACTAATTCATCTAATCTGGCGTCTGAATAATTTTTAGGGTCATTTTCAGGAGCGTCTAATTTAATTACTTTTACTCTTAGATTACTTCTACCTTTTTCTAAATCTTGTTCTAAACTTTCTCTTGTTGCTGATGTGCCTGATGTTCCTCTTCTGCTTCTTGTTCCTGCTGTTGATGATGCTGTATCAAACTGATTAGGGTCTAAACCTCCCCATCCACCCACAGGAGTATCTGGAATTGATGTGCGTAATGTGTGTCCGTATTGTCTTACCCCTCCTGCGTATCCTCTTATACCTTCTTGTCTTCCTTGTGAAACTCTGTATAATGTTTCAGGTAATTCTTGTATTGATAATCTACGAGACCTTCCTGTATTAGGTCCTCGTTTTTTACCTTTATCACTACGACCTGTCATAGCACTCGCGTCAAATACAAGACCTATCGCTTTACTTTTATTCACCCCTGCTAAATCTTGAACTCTTCTCGCCCCTGTTGGATTATAAGTAGTTTTAGATGTTTCTACTGGATAATTCTTCGCTCTTGATTTATCAAACGGAGGTATTTCTCTTATCTTCGGTTGAGGTGTCCGTTTAGACTTCTTAGGCATTTATACTATCTAAATATATTTTAATTAAGAAATCTTAAAATAAAATATTTTATATTCTATATGGCGTTTATCGTAATACAAAAAGGAAATTATTATTATGTCAAAAATACTACTACTGGAAAAATCGGTAGTAATAAATTCAAAGATAGAATTAACGCTGAAAAGCAAGTAAAAAATAGAATTAGGTATCAAAAGTTAATGAATAGACAAGGTCTAATTAATACTGGTCAATCGGGTAATCAAGGTCAGCAGAAAAATAAGAAGGGTCGTAAGGGAAAGTCCTGAAATAATTATATAAGACTTTTTTATTTTCTTCTGTATAAGGACAAGCATCGCTCCAATATAAACGGACTTCTTCTTTTAATGTATATCTAATTAAAGTTCTAAACCAATTAGAGATATCGTCGCATTGATAATATTTTCCTTTTATTAAGCGTTCGTGTTTCACTTTTATTTTATGTAGATAATGATTAGAATTCGTATATTGACCTTTAAGTTTATTCGTATTAGTAAAATCACAAGTATTTTCATAAAAATGATTTCTATTATTCACAATCCAATTAGGATTTCCAGAACGCTTATCCTGCTTACAATTATCTAATTGATGTTTTAAGTTATCAGGTGAGAAATAATATTTCTGTCCCGCCATCTGATACATCCTATATTGTAAGTCATAATTCTTTACTTGTAGAGAAATCCAACCGCCAGATTGTTCCCTCTCTCCAAATGGATTTTTAGAATTACAATATCCTATATTACACATTCCTAACTTAAAGAGATAATACATTTTTTCATTCTTGTCTATCGCCTCATTATGTAATCTAACTAAACGCATCCCACGAATAAAACCATCATAATTAAAAACATCCCAAGCATCTTTATTTTCTATATAACCAATTTCCCTATCTACATCAATAAAATGTTTATTTTTTCTATACGAAAATAAATTAAGACCTAAACTACCATCATCATTAATACCCATACCCTCATTTAAAACTTTACGAAAATTAGACTTATAAACATCTTCTTCTATACTATCAGCAACTTCATAAGGAAGAAGACTTAAAAGTCCTTGTAAGGAATGAGAATTAAAAGCAGACATAAGAGAAACACGAGCATCCAGAGAAAGACCTGATACAACACCGCCAACCATTATTTTATACTATGACATTTATATTATTTTTACGCATTTAATTTTTTCTCTAATGTTTAACACAAGACAGGCAATTTCCTGATTTTTTTATATTTTCTATTATATATGTCATATTCATTAGAAAATCACGCTCTCCCCTCAAAACTATTATATATAGATAGTCGCGACGCTACATCTTATTTATCTACGAGAATTGATGGAAATGAAACAATTGATTTAACTTCATATTTCACTTATGTTCTTAAAGAAAATATAGATATTCCTTCTAATCAAAGATGTTTAATTTCTTTACATTCAGCAACTATTCCTTATTCATTTTATAATATTCGTGGAGGTGTTAATGATAGTGTCAAGATGGCACTCGGTGGAACAGAACAAGAAGTCATTATTCCCGCTGGAAATTATACAACTACTTCACTCGCACAATACGTAAGTGATAAATTCGTAGAATTATGGTCTGGTGTCATAACTGGTATGACTATGGATTTTAATGAAGATACTCAGAAGTTTGATATTACTATCACATCTAATTTTAATTATCCAGTTAATAGTCATTTTGATTTTGATAATGAACTTAAAGATGCTCATATAGAAATGGGTTTTAGACCTGAAATTGTCCCTTTTACAATTACAGAAGACGCAGGTGTTTATTCATATAAAGTATCTTCTCAGAATGTTGTTGATATTAATGGGTCTATACACGGCGTTTATGTAAGAAGTAATCTTGTCGCTAATGGAACTCTTGATAGTCAGAATGGTGTATTAAGTAATATTCTCGCAAGATTACCTTTAAATGTCCAGAGTGGAGGTATTCTTTTCTTTGAACCTCGCGACGCTATACATAAAAATATCGTAGATGTAAGAAGTATAAACGCTATCACTATTAGATTAACTGATGAAAGAAATCGTATTTTAGATTTAAATGGTCTTCACTTTCAGATATGTATTTCTATTGATTTCGTATATGGTAGGCGACCTGATAATCCTTCTACTGGTAGAAGTGTCCAAGGTGATAGTTATGTTAATTCATACGGCGTCACCAGCGATTTAACTGGTTCTCAAAAAATACAATTAGCAATCCAAGAAAGAAATCAACAAATTATCGCAGAACAAGAAGAGAGTAGAAGACGTCGTGGTCCGGGTCGTCCAAGAAGAGTGGGTCGTCCAAAAGGAAGTTAAAATAAAAATCAATAAAGAATTAGAATAATAATATATAAGTCATATTATAAAATGGGTCTTTTCTCACGCATAGGTCAAAAAATCGCAGGTGGTATAGAAACTGCTGGAAGATTAGGTAAAAAAGTCTTAGGTGAAGTTTCAAGAGTAGGTCATAAAATTTCTTCGCAAGGAGGACATATCGTCAATGCTGTTGAAAGAATTCCTATGGTCGGCACAGCACTCGCTCCCGTCACTGGGGTCGCTCGTTCCGCATTAGGTATGATAGAAAATGTAGCATCAGGAGCAGATAAAGGTTTATCTATGATTAATAGGGCAGAAGGTCTTGTAAGAGAAGGTAGAGACGCTGTTCGCACAGGTGATTTACAACAGGCACATCAAGTTCTAAGACGAAGCGGTGATTTAGGGCGTGATGTTAAAGACAATCTACAAAAAGCAAGAAAGAATATCTCATCCCAAATGAGATAAGCAATCCTTCGGTAAAATAATTTTAATATTCTTATCCTTATTTTTTTATATAACTCATATTATAAAAATGAGTGAAAGTTTAAAAGAAGAAGTCAGACGATTACAAAATACTTTTCATTATACTCTTGAAGCAAACCAAGGTGTTCAAGACCAAGACGCGTTAGGATTATTCACATTCTATATGCCGAATATGCCTTTCTGTTCTAATCAAGGTTCTCAATTAGGAATATTCACATTTAGAGGTTTTCATATTACAGGACAAGGTGCTGTAAATCGTATTCCTAATGCTACTTACGATAGTTCAGGATTTTATGTTATTGTAGAAGGTTTAGGTATTCGTGGATGTAATTTATCTGGTGCTAAATCTCAAAGTTTAAGAAGGACTAATGCGTTCTTCGTCCCTAATGTTTATGGTGATGGTAATATCGCTACTTCTAATATTTATAATAGACTTTCTGGTTCTTATACTAATATGAAATGTATGTGTTCTGCTCCTTCTGGTGCTTGTGTAAAAGTAGAAGTTCTTGATGTTGATACTGGTGCTCGTATCGCTGATATCGGTGGTTTAGAAGCGATTTTAGAGTTCTCAATAGAATTAGTTCCTGATGATATTTCTACTGGTCGCTAAAACTAAAATTAAATCTTCTCAAAAATAAAATATAAGTTAAGTTATAAAAATATGGAAAGAGTTGCTCCACGTCAAGTCAATTATGATAATATCCTCCCTCTCGCTATTGAAAGTCGTTCTAATCGCCGTGAGTTTTTACCTGTGAATGGTCAATCATTCTCTAATAGTAATGGTGCTACTATTATTCGTATTGATGTTAATGCGGATAGTATGCTTGACGCCACACATTCATATCTGGAATGTGATATCACTAATAATACGACGACTGCTAATAGTTTTCTCGCCCTTAATGGTTTCGGTCCCTCTTGGATTGAGCGATTGAGAATTGAGAGTGGAGGTGTCGTAATTGAGGACATAAATGAATATTCCCGTCTATACGCTATGTTGTCTCTTAATCAATGTCCTGAAAAGTTCATCCAGAATAACTTTAATAATATGGGTATGTATGATACTCAAACTTCTGGTAATCTACTCACTACTGGTGCTGTTGCTCTTGAAACTGTCGGTTCTTCTGCTGGTAATGTTGCTGGGGTCGGTTCTGTAAATTGTGAAACTGAATTACATTATAATATGTCTCAACAGAATATTATATCAGGCGTTTCTACTACTACTACTAACGCTCAGGTCGCTGACGCCGCCGCCAATCGTCCTACTGATGGTGGTCTTGCTCTTCATCATCGTATCGCTCAAAATGGAACTAAAAAGATGTGTATCCCTCTCGTGTCAGGTTTCCTCAATATGGATAAATACATTCCTTTAATTATGATGAATGCTGGTTTCACATTAGAACTACATCTATGTTCGGCGAATAGAATTGGTATCACTCAAACCGAAGCACCTGACACCGCTCAGGGTGCTAAAATTGATAGTGCTTGGACTTTAACTAATGTTAAGTATGTCGCTCACTTAATTGATTTAGACAGGTCGTTCTACGACAGACTACGAGCGGTTATGGAGAGTTCCGCTGGTGTATTACAATTAGCAGGTCAGACATATCGTCATTATGTAGGGTCTATCCCGAATAGTCAAGGTCCTCACACAGTCACCATTCCAGCAAGAGTTAAATCTGTTAAGTCTATCTTCGGCACATTTATAGACAGCACTCAGATGGGTTCTAACGCTAATTTTGATACATCTGTCTTCCAGAATGGTTATTTAAGTAAATACAGATTTGAGATAGGTTCTGTTCGTTATCCACAGACAGATGTAGATGCTGATAGTGAAGAAAACTTTGTAGAGTTAGAAAAAGCATTCGGTAAATTAGGTGATTATCAACATCAACAGGCATATTCCAGAAAACACACTCTTTCACCACAAGGTATTAGAGACGGCACAACTAATCATCAATCTGTTCTTTCAGCATATAGTATCGGTTATGACTTTGAGGCATTCCAGCGTGTCGCTCTTGAAGCAGGTATTAATACCGCAGATAGGTCGCTTCCAATCAATTTTATCTGTCAGCGTTCCGCTAATACGACTAACGCAACTCGCGCGGACTTCTATGTTCTCACCGACGCAATTTATTACATCAATCTTGACGGAACAGTCTCCGTTTCAGTTTAAGTTTAGAAATTTTATCCGTATGATTAATTTTTTATCCTTCTTTATCTTTTTTATAAAACGAAAGTCAATTTTTCTCATTTTGACTTCCGTGATTTATAAGTCCTAAATCCTTAACGATTTTTATGGTTAAACAGAAATCAAAAATAAAAAAAATGAACCTTCGTGTTTCAAAATAAATAAGAGAGAGAAATAAATAATTAAATTAAATTAATTATGGTTTTAGTCCGCTAAAAAATATATCGTCCAATTTATTTTTTAGAGACAGAGAAATTTCGTCAAAAAAAAAATGAAAAAAAAATTATTTTAAGATTTTATTTATTTATTGATTTTATTTATACACAGACTACTTTATCTTGTAGTGATTGTTCCCTTATATCTTGGAAATCCCCTTCATTCCAAGGGTGATTAACCGCGAAGGGGTCCTCCCTACTTCCAAACATCCCCTTACCTGTCACCCCTATCATTCCATCTTTAAACCATCCCGATTTTAAATACCTTGACTGACATCCCTTACATATACCCCATCCCGCTAATGCTGGTTTCTGACACTGAGAGGGGGTTATTTCCCCATTAAACTTTCTCACTCCACACTTTTCAGGGTCATAATTACTTATTTCCTCCTGTTCCCTTCCCCGTAGTGCTTCGTGCTTATGTGTGCGAGGTTCTTGTTCCTTTTTCTCCTTCGGCGGTCCTGCTACTTTTTTCACAGGTTGCTGAGATTTATGGTGCGGATTAATTGTAAATTGTTTTTTCGGGTTCCATCCGTTTTCCGATTCCCACGCCTGCTTATTATCATTCCATTTCTTAAACTCTGTATCTATGTAATATTGCCTTAATTCCTCATACAGGGTTTTAAAATGTTCTACCTCTTCCTGTGCCTGTTTATTTAATTTCGTTTTTATTTCCATCACAGGGTATTTATCTTGTAAATTGGTGAGATGTGCTTCCGATTTTAAAACCCATTTCTGCTTGATTGCGTCTTCCGCCTTTTTATGTTTTTTCTCGGCGAGTGCTTTTTCCTTATTGGCGATTTCCGCCATTATTTTCATCTTGTAATTCAGTAGTAATTTTTCTTCTTCTTCATCGCTATCCTGCGTTTCCGCGTTTTCCGCGGTTTCGTCGTTTTCTAAAACTTCCGTCACGACTTGGTCAAAAGATTTTTCCGAGACTTGCGAGACGACTGAACCATCATCACTGAGAACTTCCGAAACTTGCGACACTTTACCCATTTTTATACTTCTTAAAATATTAAAATTACGTCAATTTTTT
>Ga0099851_1000464_pt1 | contig 16785 bp, 25 predicted proteins | sample CB_VirMetaG_6_FD_78176 | JGI IMG/M metagenome (GOLD analysis project Ga0099851, IMG submission 78176) | Freshwater to marine saline gradient viral communities from Chesapeake Bay - CB_1508_2 Viral MetaG | ecosystem: Environmental > Aquatic > Marine > Coastal | place: USA: Chesapeake Bay... | reverse complement strand
TTTATCAGAGCTAGATACGGTATTTAAGTCGAAGTATCTTCTCTTCTCTAACAGATAAAAACTGAAATGACTCAATAGCAGCTTGCTTTATGTTGGCTATATAAACTTCGTTATCTCCGTTATTGCCTGTTGTTAGCACATCTAGTAAAAGTAGATCTTCTGAGTCTTGATTAAGAGTGTCTTCTATGCTATGGGTGGGCTTATTCATGATGATCAGATCTTCTATCTGATCTTTTGGTATTTTAGTACCTTTTGAAATAGCTAAGATAGTAGGCGTAGAGTTATGATTCTTCTTATACTGGTTTATAAAGTTCTTGATTTTACTAATTTTCTCATTGATATGGACTGGCAATCTGATAGTCTTGCATCTATCATAGATATATCTGCTGATAGTTTGCTTAATCCACCACGTAGAATAAGTAGACAGTCTATATCCCATACTTGGATCAAACTTCTCTACTCCCTTCATTAGACCCATCATACCTTCTTGCACTAAGTCATCGATGTCGTGACCATGAGCTGCGTATTTCTTGGCTATAGATATCACTAATCTAATGTTTGAGTTAATAAGAATATCGCGAGCTTCTGTATCACCTTGAGCAGCTTTCTTAGACAGCTCTACCTCTTGTTTAGCAGTTAGAAGCTTATGCTGCTTGATGCAATCAGTGTAGAAGTTTATTATAGTCATTTTTACCTCTAACTGATTTATACTTAGCTAAAGCCAAACACGGCTCTTACAAACTCATTCGGATAAGTTTTTTCTAAATATATCATATGATTGATGACTTGAGAAAAGCTATATACACCGTGCTTCTTCCTAATAGCGTACAATCTTCTTTTTGGGTTAGGGTTCAGAACAATTCTGCTGCACCCCAGACCATAAAACTTCTTTCGTTTGTCATTATATTCTTTTACACACTCTAGTAGCTCATCAACAGACATGTAAGACACTGAGTAAAGCGAAAAAAGGTCGATGGTAGCTAAGACAGCAGGTGATGCATCCTGTGGTATGCCTTTAGCTTTTTTCTTGTTGTCTCCATAAAATGATCTCACTCCCGCAAGAATATTGAAGAATGGGTAGTTTCTGCATAGAGGAATATCACGTATAAAAGGGTAAGAGACTCTGTCTTCTTCCAAAATTTCCTCTGTGTGCATAGAATCTGGCTCCCAGAAAATACCATTCTCTGATCTTTCTATAAACCAGCTTATATCGGTACCCATTGCATCACCACGTTTTAATTTGCTCTATATAGTATTTGTCCCAAACTTCTATTGACTTATTAGGAAAAAGAGCTTGAAATTCTTGGAACTTTTGCTTCGCATCCTCATACCATCTTCCCTTAATTTCTACTAAAATATCCGAATCAATTAGCTTTAGATCACAGATATATACTGTGCTGTTAGACAGACTAAAGGGTATTTGCCATTCATAAAGAATCTTATGTCGGTTAAGAAAATCAACAACGGTTTTTTCATATGAGCCTTTACAATGTTGAATTTTTCCTGTTTTCCAATTATAAGTTATAAATGTTTTTATTCCCTTAGTTAATCTTTTGCTTATTAAAGTAGGATCTTGATTACGCTGTTTTATCTTGTCTATATTAAGACATCCACAGGATTGAGTGTTGGATGATCTGAGTCTACCTGTTGATACAAACAGCTCTTGTCCACACTGACATTTACAAAGCCATAGTTTTTTATTATCTTTAATTTCTTTTTTGATTACAGTTAGTCTATTAAATCTTTTGCCGGTTAAATCAATATTTCTCTTATTAGTACGACACTTTTCAATTATTAAACATCCACAAGATTTTGTTGTTTTATTTCTAAGATTTGGTCTTAGAACTATTGTTTCTTTGCCACATTCGCATCTGCAAAGCCATTTGCTAACCTTTTCACCAGACGGGAACTCGTGAATGCCGCATTTACTAAGTACAGTTAACTTGCTATATTTTTTACCAATCATTTTAATGAGGTATCTTTATAGTTTCTCCGATTCTTCGAAGAGGATGGTCTTCGGTTCCATCTTTTGAGATGATCCAGAGAACTTGTGGGAATGTTTCTGATGGTCTCATCCAAGATTCTACATCTACATCATAGAAACAACCATCAGTCAAGATTATGCTGAGATCCGGTTTCCGATCATGGATCTTTTTAAGCGCGTCTGATACATCTGTACCGCCAGCTTGGAAATCAGACTTGTTGAACCGCTCTCCAAACTTGTACTTAGTGTGATGATATACTTGAGTATGCCACAAGTCGATAGTACACTTACGAGCGCCTACCTTCAAGAAGTTGTCTATAATATCTAGGAAATCGTTGGCTTCTTGGATTGAGATAGATCCGCTCGTGTCGATGAAGTTAGCTAAGAATGGTAGATTACCGTTCTTGTTGCCTGGAGCAATGTTGCCGTATCTTCTAGATGGTCTAGACCAAGTGTGCTTACGATCTACTCCAGACGCATGTCTCTTAATAGCGGATTCAATAAGCTTCTTGTAGTTTAGCTCGCTTCTTCTAGCTTCTATATCTGATAGAAGCTCTTTAACGTGACCAGGCAATCTGTCCATTGTTAAACTAGCTTTCTGCATAGCTCGCTTAACTAGCTCTTCAGTAGCATCTAACATATCGCCTTCTGCTGCATTAGAATCCCAGTGATGAGAGTCTAAGGTATCTAATGGACCGTTCTGTCCTTTTCCGTTACCGTCGATGTCTCCATCTCCCTGTCCCCTACCTCCAGTACCTTGCATCTCTGGATGATCTTGAATAAACTGCTTTAGTTTTAGATAATAATACTCAGTGGTTGCTTCTTTATTCCAAGCAACTCTTTTACCGTCTTCTTCGTCCCAGAAGTCATTTACATCAATGCAAGCACCTGGGCAAGACTCATTAGTGCAATGCTTGCCCTGCATCCTCATCTCAAAAGGCGGGCAACTAGGACAACCAGTAGGGAGATTGGGGATATATTGGTTGATTGCCATATCCATGGCCACATTCATCAGCTGTCTTTTGTCGGCATCGATCTTAGAGAAAGGTAGTCGAATTGGATGCTTATGAGTAATGTGATACAGCTCGTGCTGAAGAACTGCTTCTCTTTGCAGGTCATTAAGCTTGTTGCAGAAGAAATCTGCATTGATAAGCATCTGCCACTTACGTGAGTTGGAGCTGAACATTACACCAGCTGTTGGTATCGAGATCGAGTATGTTATGTCCATACACTGCAAGACAGAGCCAAGAAATGGCTGTCTTCTAGTTAGATTAAAGATAGCATTCTGCAGAGAAGCTTTCATTCTCTCTGCAGGCACCATAGGAACCTCAACTATTTTTACTACTATTGTTTCTTGATCAGTCGAAGCTGTCATCTCTTGATCCACCTTTATTGTTGTTCTCTTTAGATTCTTTTGATCTGTTTAAGTCTTGCATAAGTGAGTTTAGGCGATTAATTGATTCTCTGAGTTTATTTATTCTATTCTTAACATCAGTGTCTATATCTTCTTGAGTTTGTTTGGATCTTTTATAGTCTCTTAGATTAATGATGTTGGACATCACCGACCCTCCTCGATTGCATGAAGAACGCGGTCCACATACTTCTGATTAAGAAGACCACCAGGAGAGCACTTATACATACGTTTACCATGTGCGTTATGTACCCAACCTGTCTTACACAGCTTCACTGTACCTGTATTGTAGGCTGCAATCGCGTTGATCCAACTTCCATCATATCGATCCAGCTGGTACTTCAGATAGCGTGCTGCATATAGTGCATTAGTGTAAGGTCCAAAAAGCTTACAATTACTGTAAGTTCTATCTTGCTTACGGCTTTTAAAGTCTTCAGTACATCGAGGATCTTTGAAACCGTATTGTTCTGCTGTTTTAAGTAAAACTTGACATATGCCAAAAGCATGATTATCTCCTGTTCCATCTGCGTGCACATAAGCTTTATGATTGTGATGCGATTCGGCGTAACAGATTGCACTCAACAAATCAGGAGAAACACCGACTTCTTTAGCTGCTCTTCTGACTTCTTGACGTGGATCTGCTGCCGATGCTAGCATTGGTGCGCCAAGTCCTAGCATGGCAATCAAGATCTTAGTCATTGATCACTTCCTTTCGTACCTTGATGTTTTGCTTCAAGATCTCAAGCATATCGGGATGCCGCTTCGTCAGTTCCTTGAAGAATTGCGTAGATTTCATACGTCGAGCAATTTTCTGAGCACAACCTTGAATTAAGTTGATGGCTTGGTCAGAAGGGATGACTTTAGCAACTTCGATCATAGTTGCTTCGTCGATCTTTCCTTCGTCTTTCGGCCAATCTTTGTTCTTCATGTCGACTCGACCTTCATACCAGCCATCATAGTTGTCGATTACTGACTTCACAGTCATATCAACCTTGTCACCAGCATAATTCTCGCCTGTCTTAGACTGCTCTTTCAGCTTCTTGATAGAGCTCTTGAAGTTATTGATCAAATCTTCAGCCAAGATGGGGCGATCTTGCCAGCATGTTTGCCAGTACTGTAGACCTTCATGTTTACCAAGGATTGATTGACAAACTGTGAGATGCATGCTAACATTTTCTGCAGCACCAGACTTCTCAGCCGCGTTGATCTTAGACCAGGTACGAGGAGAGATATATTGACCCTCTTTGCCGATCGCATCAGGTGTCTTGTATACCCATTGGCCAGATTTGAGATACTGAACCAATCTGTCATGCCAACTTGAATTCTCGACATAGCTCATGAATGAGACAAAGTCGTAGTCAATCTTGAAGGTCTCAAAGCGGTCATTGAGAGCAGAGTCAAAAGAGTTGACATCATAGTTTGATGTCTCAGGATTAGTAGCTGCTGCGATAATCCAACCATCTGGCAACTGATAGTTAGGGCCAACCTTGCGATCAGTCATAAGCTGCATGATGCAGTTTGTTACTGCCGTATTAGCTCGGTTTGGCTCTTCAAGAAGAAGCAGACCTTTGCCTTCTGTTGGCCAGAAGTATGGGAGAGAGTGGCCCATTCGCTTACGTCCGTTCTCGTCTTCGTACTCATAGGGGAAACCAATAAGGTCAGGTGACTCCATAAAAGCAAGACGAAGATCGATGAAACCGAATTCACCGTGCTTCTCCTGCATCTTCTTTACCCATTGTTGGATACCTTGAGACTTACCTAGTCCGGCTTCGCCTTCAAACTTAGGGCTAAAAACATGGCCGTTCTGTCGAGCTTGCCATGCAAGATCCAAAATAGCTGGAATATCTGATACTCGCATATATCCTCCTTATGGTTGCATTATCATGTAAAATCTGTTTAAGTTAAATTAGTGGAGATCACCATCTAATGGCTCACCCATGTTAAGGTGAGCAGTTAAGTTAGCAATAACGTCTGTTGAAAGATCTGAGTACGACTTCATCTTCGATGCTCCATCTATAGTCCCTTTGGCAAGTTCTTGGGCTATAAGTAGGTTAGCAGCTGATCTAGAGAACCTCATTAACTCTATGAGATCTTCGATAACTGTTTTATGGAACTTGAGTGTGACTATATCTCCATCGACCTGTGTGGTATCCTTATTTAACTTTGTCGACATTCAATCGCTCCTTAAGTCTTTCTAAGATATCATTTGGTAGGTTAGTTTTCTGAAGTTTCTCTGATATATCTTTCTTCTTAGTAGAAACTCCTCTATAGCCATATAGCAGTTCGCCATAGCCTAAGTCATATATAGTTGGCGCTGAGTTGTTAGTTTTCACGTGTTCTCTTACTTCTACTGGAGGAATGTAATCGAATTTCTCGACCTGGCCACCTCTTGCCAAAAACTCTTCTACTGTCTCTACTTTCATAAATCCTCCTTTTCAATGAAACGTCGAATCTGTTTCAGTATAAAGATACTATGGTCTATTGACTGAGGTGATCAGCATGAAAAAGATCGATATAAGTCAAGTACTTACAGAGGGTGTCGATGTGGCAAATAGACGAGTTTATTTTGCTAGTTCTTCAGAAAAAACAAGTGAGTTTGACTGGTCATCCGTTGAAGCTACTATAAGAGCAATTCATGTTTTGTGTTCTGAATCTTCTGATCCCATTGAGCTACATATGGCTTCTCTAGGCGGAAGCGAGTATGATATGAGTCGTCTATACGACACGATCCAGACTTGTCCTGCGCCGATTATCTTCATAGGAAGCGGATATATCATGAGTGCAGCAGTATGGATTATGAGTGGTTGTGATTACAGAATGTTGCATGAAAATACCGAGATCATGATTCACGAAGGTTCAGGCGGTATGGATGAGGCAGCTACTCATGTAGATCAAGAGATTATGCTTGAAGCAAATAAGAAGAGAAACTCTAAGTGGTGGGACATACTATCGCAAAATAGTCGCATGCCTAAATCGTTCTGGGAATTCGTAGGTAAGCGAGATCTATACATATCTGCACATGAAGCAGTGGAGCTAGGTTTAGCTGATAAGGTCATCACCCACCCTGATAGATCTCAGTACAGAGATTACAGAAACAATAAGCTAAACAAGAAGATGCCTAAAGCAAAAACTTCACAATTAGTCGCCAAAATGCTTAATCGTGTTAAGCAAGATAAGACTAAGTTCGATATCAAGTAATATTTAATAGATTATTTTTTAAGCAAAAAAAGGTTAGATCGAAAGATCTAACCTTTACTGATTTATTTATTACGCTCACTCAGCATGAGCACTGAGCAAAAATTTTCGCCGAAAACTTCTGCAAAAAATCTCACCACTTTACATATCACTCCGCGACAGAGCCTATCGATATGTTGACAACTTAATGTCTAGGTAAGGTGACACCTTTCTTATTCTAACAGCAAGAGGTGCGCACGTTACTGTTAGACAAGAACTGTACCATACTTCTGACGATTCTTAAGCGCCTTAACCAAACGAGTGCGAGCAGTCTTACCAAATGTTGAGTATACGCCAGAACCAGCAACGATAGCATGTGTATCGCCTTCAAGCCATGTATCAAGAGCCTCCATGCGGACAGATAGATCACCAAAACGAGGTGAAACAACTGTTTCTACTCCGACATTGGTGAGAGTTGCGTTAGATACTCCACTAAACAAGTTAATGAAGCTTTGAATCGTGTAACCCTTTGACATATGTTCTCCTTTTTCTGTTAAGGGATCCAAGATTATTATACCGATAAGATAATTTTTTATAGTGTATGTCAGTAATATTGCTGTTTATTCAGAAACCAATTTCATCTTCTTCGTCTTCGAATGATGAAGCAAACTTCTTCTTGTGTTCTATTAGTTCTTTTAAAACTTCTTTAATGCTCTTTTGATGCAGCATGCTTCTAATAACAGTCTCCTTCAGATGTGCAACGCTGAAATCATCATAATGTGAATTTCTCAGCTCTTGCTCCTCTTCTTCTGTAAGATCTCGTTTAGCAATAAATTTAACAATTGCGATACGATCATCTGGGTTTGGAGGTTTAACCTCCATCATGAGATCAAATCTGCCTGGACGATCAGCGAGAGCTGAGATCATATTCTCAGGATAGTTTGTGGTAGCAAATATAAGTGTAGGGATTGAGAAGGTTACTTTGATACCATCTAGCAATTCTAGCATATCAGAACTTACTGCATCTCTTATGCCTTGATTTTCTCTCTGTACACCTCCGATATCTTCCATCAGCAATACTAGTTTAGTGCACTCTTTAGTGTATTGAGTCTCTTGGCTAAGAAATCTTGAAATATCAGAAGCATCGATCTTATATGTGGACCATACTAATACAACTGTACCAGGATCTTGTTCGATTAGCTTATTACAATAGTATGCTATAGCAGATGACTTTCCACAGCCTGGGATAGAATATAGAAGAATCTTCCTCACTTTTGCTTCGCCGAGCTGATCGTATATATGCAGATTATTGAAGAACTTATTTGCTTCCTCAATAATATTGTTAGTGCTAAGTGCTGATGCCAGTAAATCTCTGCTAGTTAAAGTTACTGGCTTTAAAATAATCCCAGAATTAGTCTCGTGAAAAGAGAACACGCCAGGTTTGATATCTTGCTTTTTGGGTTGAGCTGCCTCTTCCCACTTAAATTGATAAAGATATCCATCTTCTTGGAAAGCTAGGTCTGACTCATGAATCTTATCATTGACATTTAACTCAGAAATTTTAGTTTTATTTTTCAATACAAAGAAATTGCCCATTTCCACTCCAGAAGTATTTTATTTTACTGAGAATTCTGCTGATCCAGATGGTGCAACAATAGTTAGTTTCATTACTTTATTGGGCAAAAGTTGCCATTCGTAGTCAACTAGGGCAAGCTTGTTGGTTGATTGCAACTCTTCAAGAAGTAAAGCAATAGTTTGAGCATGAGAGTATGCTTCTGCTCTCAATATTCTCACTTTATCATCATGTGTAATGACTTGGTGGCTAACCAGAAACTGAAGGATCTCTACTTGATTCTTCATAGTAGAGAACATTTTTCCTAAGAACTCTATCTTCGTTAACATGTGGTTTTTCTCCTACTATTACTAATACGTTATACCAAGATGATGCCCATGCACTCGCGAAATCTATGGCGCAATTAAGGTCGCCATAAAAGTGTGCACTAACATTGATCTTATCTTTTCTTAAGACCCAACAATTGTTAGTTAATTTGTGTAGTCTAATAATAGTAGTAGTCATTTAACCCCTTAAATCTATTATAGACTGACTAGTCAGCTAACTATTATCTCTTATTTCCATCGCCTGAATCTCGCCACCTAACGAAGCAAGGAAATCTCATGACACCGTCTTTGGAGAGCTCTTGATACTTAACTTCTATGATTCTACCTATTACATTCTCTTTACCTGACCAAATTTGTTCACGGTCTACATCTGTAAAACCAATACCTACATCACAGGCCTTACCATTTTCTTGTATAACATGGAGACCACCTAATCGACCTGCATTTCTGCCAGTACCTTCATACATACCAACTACCGTACAGTCTTGAGTAACCATATCTTTTATCTTAAGAAGAGAGTTAGATTTGCGACCGGTATAGTAGGGAATATTAGGTAGCACCATGGCTCCTTCATAACCTCTAGCAACAAAGGCTGAATGGTACTGCATAGCTTCTTCTAAACTTCTAACTCTCTTATTCGCAACGATTTGAATCTTGTTAGTCGGATAATTAACAAATGTTTGATCTAGTAGAGCAATTCTTTCTGATTTCTTTAGTTTAAAATCCTTACTCATCCACTCTTCATATGGGATGATATCAAAAACATGAAACACCACGTCACCCACTGCTGTACCTCTTTTAGAAGCAAAAGCAGTCTTCTGCATACTATTGAAGTCATCAGACATGATCTCGCCATCTAGAACAAAGTTGCCCTTTTTAGCAAGATACATAAGAGCGTTTTTGATAGACGGGAAATTGTCATACTCTGTTCCGTTTCTAGACATCAAGTGTACTTTGCCATTTTCACATATAGCGATGCAGCGATATCCATCTAACTTTGGACTGATGAAACAACCTTCTTCTAATATCTTGTCTGGACTCTTGCACTTAGCAATATCGGTTGCTAGCATGACGTCAAAGTTAGCAATTTGGGCACCAGCTGAATTAGCTAGCTTAACATCCACGTTTATTCTTAGGTCTTTTTTGATTACTCTAGAGTACCATTTGCGTTGTAGTGAATTGCAATATTTAAGAAAATCTTCAGTTGCTGCTATAGCTTTTTTCCCAGTAATCTCTTTATTTTCTAGCTGATTTAATAGCTGCATAAAAGCTGAATGAGACGCAGAGTTTTGTTCTGGCTCATCACTATAATCATTAAACTTCTTGATATGGAATTTTCTCTTGAATGAGAGAGCAGCACTTAGAAGATCTCTAAATGCTGCGTTATGTAGATTATTTCTTATTAGGTCTTGCTTTGCCGTCGATGCGCTTGTGTTCTCCAGTTTTTCTAGAGTCTGGAGCTCCAGAAACTGGTTTTGACTGTTTGACACCCAAAAACTCCTTTAATTTTTCTAGTGGAACTCCACCAGCAAATCCATTTCTTCCAATCCCAATAGATAGTACTCCTACAATCTCTTTATCAGCATTAAGTAGCGGTGATCCTGAAGCTCCACCGTCAATCTTTAGATCCGAGATCCAGAAAGTTTGTGGCTGAACACAGAAATCTTGCATAAAGAAAACTACCCATTTAGCTCCTGGCATAGTACACTCCTCCTTAGGTACCCAAGGAGTTGGGATAGCTTCCGCAGTAATGAATCCTAGAAAACGTCCTACTGTATGTGTCATAAAAGGTAAAGCAGGGAATCCAAAGGATTGGACTACTTCATGATCCTCTTCTAATCCTTGCTTTGAGATCTTTAATGGCTTAGCTGCCTGAAAGCCTTCTAGCATACATAGATCAGTTGAATAACCAACTTTTAGAATCTTAAGCTCGATTCTTGGACCTATTGAGTCTGCATATAAGGCACCTTGCGCTGCTCCCAGATCACATACATGACTGTTTGTGATAACTCGAGTTTTACCATCTACTTTAACTGCAAAGCCTGTACCATGACCTTGCTCATCATAATTAACCAATCTCACTACAGATAATCTCATATCTGAGAGCTCATCTTTAGGAACTAGATCAGTCCCGATAGAAGCACAAGATAGTAGCAGAAACGATAAGAGAGTAACTAAGATCTTCATGTTGTCTCCTTTGACTGACTGATCAGTTAAATTATACCAACTTTAATAGTATAGTATAATTTATAGGAGGACCTATGGCAGACCAGAAGAAAGATATGCTGAATCATTTTATCTCTGAGCATGCTGGACTAATCAATATGCATGCTAACCAGCTGAAAAAGAAGGGTATGGTACCTTCTCACATTGATCAAGAAGATCTTCATGAAGCTGGTATCTTAGGTCTAATGCATGCTGCAGTTCACTATAACGAAGCAGTCGCTTCTGCTCATGCTAAAGATCCTGATGCAAATCATTTCGCCAAGTATGCTAACGGATGGATAAAGGGCAAGATGATGGAGCGTCTTAAGCAAGAAGACCAGGTCCCTCTCTATTTTAGGCGCAAATCTGCAGCACTAAAAAGAAAAGAAGAGTTTCAGCCTCAACAACCTGCTGCGCCTACTGCTGAAGAGCCTGCAATCACTCCTCCAGTGACTTCTCCAAATCGTGATTAAAACTGATCATTGATGTATTTTCTCGAATATTATCTACTACTTGCTTGATTTTGTCGCTAAAGTTAAAGAGTGGATGATCGCTGTAAGCAATAAAGTTGCCAAAAGCAATACGAAACCTCTCTTGATCTTCAAGAGCGTATTTGTCTCCAAGTTGCTGAAAAATTTCAATCTCTTTCTTTAGTTCGTCAGTAGGCTGAATATTGAAATAGTAGAAAAAGCTACTTAGGTTTCCGATATCTTGCGGTTTAATAACAATAGCATCTAACTTCTTTGGTATCTCTTTCATGTTTCACCTCTTAGTGTTAATAGATATAATCTGTTAAAGTATATATAGTAGGAGGACTTATGAATAAAGTTAAGCAAGCAGTGCTAGATCTGTTGACTAAAGGTTCGATGAGCGTAGATGGTTTTACCACTACAGATTTATTAGACCTTGAGCTAACTTTATCAATCCTTCGCAAAGATAGTAGTTCCTATTTTGATGGCGATGTATATCACAAAAAACCTAAGAAAAAAGAAAACGTTATTGATTATAGTAAGTTTAATAAGCCTGCTCCTAAATCTGATGCAGATGCACCTACTCTTGATTACAGTAAGATAAGTAACCAAAAGATAAAACAGCCACCCAAACCACAGACTCAAGAGATGCACACTACTCTGATGAACCAGAGAAAACTTAAGCCTGAGTAATCTTATTAAGCAGAAACTTAACTCGGTCCTCTCCATCAATATTAATTGGTACTTCTTCGAACTTAATATGATTTTTCTCTAACCAATCCCTCATCTTATGGCCTTGTTCTACAAAGGATTTTTCTTCACCAAATCTTCCTCTAGTATCAATGTTGTCGACAGTTGATAGCCAGAAATTTCGATATACCACATTGTTCTCTTGAGCTTTATTCATGAAACGAAAAGCTGCGTCTTTAATGATAGACTGCTGTTCATATAGATCTTCATAAAAGGCAGATAGCATTAACGGGGAATCAGTGATTATGAAGTCTACTTTATCATATAGAGAACTCTCGTACTTAAGTTGCTTTCCAAAGATATATGGTTGATCATACTTGTTGGGCTTTCTACCCTCCCAAGCCCATGACTTAACATATTCTCTAACGATCTCGCAATGAAAGTGCTTTAACTTAAGAAAATAGAATAAGCCAGAAGCGCAAGTAGATTTACCAGAATTAGGGCCACCAAATAGATTTATGACGGTAGTCACTTTAACCTCATTGACTGAAGATTACTTTTCGAGTATAGAATGACCAACCTAATTCTTGAGTTGTCAATGCATCGTCATCTTTGCCTGCACTTCTTCTCTGATCTCTTAATATACAGGCAGTGAACTTTACGCCTTTATCTTTTAGTAGTTGCTCTACATGCCACTTGCGCTGGTCATTAACTGTACCAAAAAATTCTACTCGAGATTCGTCATTTCGAAACTCTACTGCGTTAAATGTATACTCTAGACCGTATACATTTATACCTTGCACTCTAAAGAATTCTTGAGACAGCATATTGGCCATGATCTCTTTTTCTGCATCAGAGCAAAACATAAGAGGGCTTGAGTAAGAAGTATTTGTAGAAAATAACGCAGCCAAAACAATCAACCTGCTTATCATTAGTAGCCTCTATCTTGGCGAGCGAAGTTTTCACTATTCTTCTGCGCGTACATTTCCCAAAGTTTTTGACCATCAATACCAACTAGAAGAGCCATGTTGATAAGAAAGTGGAACATATCTACTACTTCAAATTGCGTTTCTACTTTCTGTTCTTCTGATGTCCAGTCTTGCTTTGCCTCTGGGGTATACTTCTTCCATGGTTTCCACGGAAGTCTCTCGATGGTCTCGCTGAATTCGTCACTCAACGCAATCCAGTTTTCCTTAAGGTAAGCTACTCGCTGTTCCATAGTAAGATTATCGAAATCATAGCCAAGACGTTGCTGTAAAGACTTTTGCATCTCAAACATCTTAACCAATGATTGTTGCCCGTCTGTAAGCTCTGGTACAGGATTATTAAGAAGCTGCATACACTTATTTTCTGGGTTCATTTGTTTCCTCTACGAATGCAGTTATGTTTTCATTAGCTATAGTTTTACGATATTGTCTCCATCCAACTAGATTGCCAGATGCTTTACCTTTAGTTTTATATGGAGTAGCTTGATGTTCAGCTGGGCTAGCATGTACTGGGTGATGTCCTAGCAGACGATCATAAAGCTCAAGATCTTTCTTGATTACAGGTTTTGTACCATCGTGGTTGTTGTAGCTTACACGAGCACAGCGAGCTACTGAGCACTTAATAGCCATCTCAATGCCCATCTCAGCTACTTCTTCTTCGCTAACGTAAGGTAAATGCCATTGACCTAGTTCTAGTTGCTTAGGTGTTGAGCTAGAGTATGCTTGATACATCTTCTTTGCTAGCTCATATATCTCTGGTTGAGCCATATGATGATAGCGTAGTGCAAAGAAATTATCAAACTCGGTAGCAGTTAATACTACAGAAATATATGAGAATGGCTCAGTGATTCGGTTAACGACTTGCTTATGCGCACCTAACTTATTCATAAGTCCAGCAAAGAAGCAAGCTGATCTGCCAGCTAATGTCCACAGGGATTTAGCCAAGAAGATCTTGAAGCGAGATAGCTCTTTATCTGCTTGCATGCCTGGCTTATTTGCACCCCAATGAATAGGTGCAGCCATATCTTTCTTTATGCTCTTAAGTTGAGCAGATACTGGTATAGCACGAGATGAGCTAGCGTTGCGCGAGAAAGCGCGATGCGTCATTACTTCTGAGTGAATAAAACGAGGATACTTGAGTTGAAACGTGGTAATTCTTTTACCAGCAGGACTAACAGAATCTTTAACGACAGATGCTTCGATCATGTTTCCTCCTCTTGTGCGAGTATTATACAATTATGATAGGTCTATAAAGCATAATAGAGATTATATGAAAATTTGCAGATTATGTAAACAATCTTTGCCTTTTAGCTTCTTCCATAAATGTAACAGAAGTAAAGATAAGTTGAAGAACAGCTGTAAAGATTGTCGGAACAGAGAAAGCAGAGAATATATTAAGAACAATAGAACAAAATACAATGCATATCAATTGAAATGGCAGAAAGCTAATTTAGAAAAACGTCACGAATATCGAGAAAATGCAAAACATAAATATGGATCAGCTAACATTAGCGCACTAAGATGGCAAAAGAATAATAAAGAGATGATTAATACAAAAAGAAAGCAAAAGTATCAGACTGACCCTAAATATAAAATGATATGTGATATAAGATCTTTAGTGAGCCATATATTTTCTAACAGCGGTTATACTAAGGATCAAAAAACAGAAAAAATAATCGGGATTGGTTATGAAGAGTTGGTTGAGCACTTAATAAAAACTTGCATCGATAGATATGGACACTTTGATCCTACAGAAAAATATCATATCGATCACATCATACCGATATCTTCTGGAGTTACAGAAGAGGAGATTATCAAGCTTAATCATTTTAGCAATTTGCAATTATTGAAGAAGCTTGATAATCTCAGGAAGAGTAATAAGATCATAGATTCTCTACAGCCCAATCAGCAATTGGAGAGCGAAGACTCTTAGATAGGTGAATAGAAGCTACTAACTCAGAGTGTTTGGATTTGTTTATTAGATGCGTCAATGTTTGCTCCTTTAGTGATCGCTCAAACACCTGAGTTTGGTCGCCCAACAGGATGATTTGAGTGTTTTCTGCAGCTCTAGTGATGATTTGTTTAACAACGTTCATCTCTAGGTTCTGGACTTCGTCAATAATTATGATGGCATTAGGGATTGATCGGCCTTGTATAAAGCTAATCGGTGTGATCTCTAGCTCATCATGATCTACCATTTTGTCCATCTCATAAGATGTCACCCCACACTGTAAAAAGTTATCGTAGAAAGGTCCTAGCCAAGGTTTAGTTTTCTCCTCCAAGCTTCCCTTAAGAAATCCAACTTCTCTTCCAACTGGGGTCATACTCTTAGCTATGACAATTCTAGAAATATTGCCTTTCTTGAACTGATGAATAGCATGAGCACAAGCTAGTAGTGTTTTTCCACTGCCAGCTACACCACTTAATATAGAGAGTGGGATTGAGTTGTCTGAGAGCATAGATAGCGCGATGGCTTGCTCTTCATTCTTGGGACTTATCTTGCAGGGATGATACTGTTTTGACTGAACGATTGTTCTACCTTTAACTAGGCCAACTTGAATAGCACCTAAACCATCTATAACAACACCTTGATTCTCGTATACTTCTCCTTCTATGTCGAGAGAGTTAAGTGTGATGCACTTGCTCTCATACCAGTCATTCCATCCATTAAACCCTTTTATTCTCAAGATTTGAGTCACTAGAGACTCCTATATAAGAGCACGAATAGCTACTCTTATAATTTTATCATCGGTCGAGTTGACTAGCTAGTCAACCTCAATGCTGCCCGAGATGGTACAATATTAACTCCAACGTTCTAATGCTTGAGGTTGCCAAAGATGCTTATCAAGACTGCTTACCTAAACACTCTCTTGGTAAAAATACCTAAAGCTAGGTTAGAATTCTATTTATCACCAAATCGGTGATGACACAATCTAAAGTGCTGATTTAACAACTGAATATGGAAGTTATCGATGTCTAATATTCTTGAACCTAGATTAGTTTTTGCGCCTTTCGAGTATCCCGAAGCATATGATTTCTGGTTAAGCCAACAGCAAGCGCATTGGCTTCATAGCGAGATCTCTATGGGTCGAGATATTGCTGACTGGTCTTCTAACATGAAGCCAGAAGAGAAGCATATCGTAGGGAATATCTTGAAGAGCTTTACACAAGCAGAGATCATGGTTGGTGACTATTGGATGAATAAAGTGGGCAAATGGTTTCCAAAACCAGAGATTGCCATGATGGCAGCTTGCTTTGCTTCTATGGAGAGTGTTCATGCTAAGTCGTATGCTTATCTTAATGAGAGTCTTGGACTAGAAGATTACGCTGCTTTCTTGAATGAGCCAACTGCTATGGCTAAACTAGATAATCTCATTATTCCTGACTCAGACTCAATCGAGAATATAGCTCGCTCTATTGCTGTATTCTCTGGCTTTACAGAAGGTGTCCAACTATTCTCTTCCTTTGCTATCCTAATGTCTTTTAGCACTAGGAACTTACTTAAGGGAGTAGGAGAGGTAATCTCATTCTCAGTTAGAGATGAGTCTTTACATAGTAAAGCAGGATGCTGGCTATTCAGGAAACTTATCGATGAACATCCTCATCTATGGACTACTGAGCTAAAGAACAGTATCTTAGATGCAGCTAGAACAGCGGTTAAATTAGAAGATGACTTCATTGATCGTGCTTTTGAGTTCTCAGAAACTTTGGACATATACCACAACAATGAGAAGATCAGGATTAATGCTAGCGACATCAAGCAGTATATTCGCTTTAGAGCTAATACTAAGCTTGGCGATCTAGGGTTAGGCAAGAATTGGAAGAAACTCGACGAAGATAGCTTGAAGAGAATGAGTTGGTTCGATGCATTGACGAGCGGCACTGAGTTCCAAGACTTCTTCGCGGGACGAGTATCCTCCTACTCAAAAGGAGTGAGCGCTCAGTGGGACGACATCTTTGAGGAGG
>Ga0099851_1000462_pt1 | contig 16804 bp, 27 predicted proteins | sample CB_VirMetaG_6_FD_78176 | JGI IMG/M metagenome (GOLD analysis project Ga0099851, IMG submission 78176) | Freshwater to marine saline gradient viral communities from Chesapeake Bay - CB_1508_2 Viral MetaG | ecosystem: Environmental > Aquatic > Marine > Coastal | place: USA: Chesapeake Bay... | reverse complement strand
TTAGAAACCTCTAATACCTCATCTCGTCCTGTGTTTTGTGCAGGGTATTGAGATAAGATAAAAGCATCTTTTTCGGGAAATATTTTGTATACTGCCATGTTATTAGTTTGTTACTATTCTACCCTGAATATCAGTGGTAGGGAATTTTAGTTCGAATACTGAAGGGTCAAGTGAAGGATATAGTACTTCGTTTATTGTTGCTCCTTTTATATCGTAAGCGTAAGGTGAATAATTACTATCAACTCCCGATTTATTTACGATTTCTAGTTTTTTAACAGTTTGAACACCTTCTACATTATCAACTACATTACGAACATTATTTAATAATATAGGTTGGTTGATTTGCCATTTATCTATATCAAAATAGATAGTTAAAGCATTGATAATATTATTTAATACTAACCTATTATTAAAATTAGGTTGTATAATAACATCAAAGTTAACTCCAATGTTTATAATAAAAGCATCTTTAATACGAACCGCATCTGTTATTAATCTATATTCTGCTAGGTAAGTTGTTAAGTTTTGTTTTAAAGCAGGATCTGCTATAGTTAAGTTATTAAGATTATTTCTTGATAACACGTATAACGATAAGGCATTTGTATCGTATCTATCCTCTTGTGTAATTACGTTTGGGGATGTATTAGCATCTTGGGTAACGTATACTTTAGATATAGCTCCATATTTTGGAGGTAAAGATAAAGTTCTAATAGCGTAATCATCTTTTGTTACAGTACGTAATTGAGTTGGAAATTGAGCGGCTGAGTTTAGTTTAATGTCTGTATCTGTATCTCCATCACCTCCACCTATAGCAGGTTTATCGTTTGTAAATGCTAAAGAACTTCTAACTGTACTTTCTAAAGTAGGATCTAAATTATCTCCAAAAAATACAACATTACCTGATGATAGTATTGTTGTTGATTGAGCAGGTACATTTGATGTAGCTCCACCCCCTACAAGATATTCTACTGTTAAAGTAGTGTTTGAAGGAGCTAACCCGTAAGTTTTAGTATATAGAAAGTTAGCAGGATCCCAAGCAGTTGTTAGTTTGTCTGTTCCATAAGGTAGACCTAAACCAACATTATCACTGTTAGGGGTAATTATTTCATCAGGGTTTGAAGATACTCCCGGTCCGAATTGTAATTCTAAAGTGTTATTTTGTTTGAATCTTGAAATAAATCTACGAGGAACCTTTTTAATCTTTAAAAGATAAGGTGTTGTATCGTTATATTGGAATAATTCAGGATCGTTTTGAGCTATGTTTGTTGTTGGGTCAAAAATAGTTTCTTGAGCTAAGTAAGGTACTTCATACCATCTTTTACCATCGCTATCTGTTATTTTAACTATTTCGATTATATTTGTATCCTCAATTTGTACTGTTGAAAATCTTTCAGGAGTGGTAAATGTAAAGTCTGCTGTTTTTAAAGTACCAGCTGTTGCTTTAGCTTTCTTTTTAAGTAAATAAAAGTTAGGTTGGTTAGACCCATCTATAGAATATACAGATATGTCAGTAGGGTCTCCACTTCCAGATACTGTAAAGTCAATTTTATCTTCTATATAGAAAAATACTTCTGTATTATTTGAAGATTGGATTTGAGCTCCTTCTTCAACTATCATTGCGTAGTTAAAATCAGGTGCTACTAAACCTCCTTCTATTGAAGCAGGGATGGTTTGGTATACGTCTATATCAACAGTTGAGGCATTTGTTACTTGAGGGAAATAACCTGCATTGTAAGCTAAAGATAAAATATTATTTCTTTGTTTAGCGTACTCTAAAAAGTTTTCTTGTATTTGGTTATCAGTATAAAATGATAGCACATCACCTACATACGATGCCATTTCGATAAGCATAAGACCTGCAGATGTCTCTGAGAAGTCGTTGTAAGTAGTAGGATAATAGATTTCGGCAAATTCAATTAACTTTTGTTTGAATCCGTCAAAATCTTTATTTAAGTATTGTATTTGCTTAGATTCCGCCATTATTTAGATTTAATTGAAGTTCATCTTCAATGTTTGTATTAATTACAGTATACTTTAAGTATATTATAACTGTACTATTATCCGGGTAAAGATCAACATTTAGTTCTAGAATTTGAACTTGTGGAAAAAATAATTCCACCCCATTATAAATTAAACTTTCGGCTTGGTCAATAAAAGTATCAGTTACGGGCTCAAATAATAAATCAGGTAATCCTGATCCAAATTGAGGATTCATAACTCTTTCTCTTTTTGCTGTTAAGAGAAAATTTAGTAAATTAGCTTTAATAGCATCTTTAGTAGTATAAGTAGTGTTAATACCCGTAGGACCATTAAAAGGTAAACCAATACCTACACCTGTACTAGGCTTTAGATCTAAAACATCAATATTATTTACTATGTATGCCATTATAGTTTACCGCTATCTTTTAATTTACCCATTACACCTGAAAAATCAGGTACAGAATCAATAACTATAGAATTTAAATCTGTGGCTCCTTGTTTACCCGCTAGCATTTGATCTACAGTTTCTACTACTTTAACAGGAGCTCCAGGCATTCCACCTGCAAATCCAGCTGCATGGGAAGAATTAAATCCATCTCCATTTATACTTCTCCATTCACCTGCTGCTGCAGTCTCGTTAAGCATATCTAACATTGGGTTACCTGTAGATTCAAGTACAGGTTGAGTAGGTTGGGGAAGTACTTCTTCGTTTACCATTTCGGAAAATGAAGGTTTTGTAATTTTTTGTTCTACAACTGGTTTTTTAACTGTTTTAGTTTCGGTTATAGGAGATTGCATTAATAAAGATAATTCTTCTTTAATTACGGATCTTACTTCCTCTCTAATAATTTTTCTAAAAGCGTCTAATTTCATGATTATAAATATTTATTTGCTAATTCTTTCTGTTAAATGCTGGTCGTAATTTAACTTTTACGGATCCATCATCTCCTATTATTAATTTATATTTGTCTCTAATTTCGTCTTGAGATATACCGTAGTCTACTTCTGTTTCAGTATACCTATTTCTTAATAATAACTTAACCCATTTTGGTAATTCTTGAGCTTCCACATTATCGTAATAAACTTCAAAGGGTGGAACAGGTTCTTTATTAAATTTACTTTGCATAAATAATTGTTCCCATTCTATTTTAGTTTGTTTTCTTAAACCATCATACCACTGTTGGGTTTTCTTTTCAACTTCTTTAACTTTATCAGGATTTGGATCTATAGAACTTAGAATAGATTCCTTCAATTTACTAACAAGTTCTTCATCAGTCAAGTTTTGATTACCAGGCACGCTAAGAATATTTGATATAGTGTTTGGGTTTACTGATCCAATTGTGTCTAAAATATCTCTTACAGCTTTTAATTCAGGATCTTCATCTTGGCTTTGGACTGTAATAGGAGTGATAAGTGAATCTAAACTAATATTTTTAGCATTAGATGATGTATTTGCCTTGGATTGAGCTTTAGACCCCGATTGGTCTTCAGGGGTGAATGGTTGGTTACCTATTCTAGTTTCTACTTGTTCGTTAGGATTAATAGGTGTACCATTAATATTGGTTTGTGGTTGTCCTGATATATTGCTAGTTGCTCTATTATTAGAAGTAGCTTTTTCATTGTTGACCCCTATGGAATTAGCCCCTAAATCAGTAGCTACATTTAAAGCATCATCATCTGTAATTTCATTATTACCACTATCTGTAGTGTTAATTCCAATTAGTCCTTGATCTAGATTACGAGATAATTTATATCTTACTTCATCTACTATACCTTGTAAGTTATTTGAAAATGTTAAATCTGTAGATACAACTATTTTCTCATTTGAATCTAAAGCAATACCTCTTCTTCTAATTAGTGTAGATTCTGTAGCTTGTAAGGGCTTTTCTTCTTGAACTTTAATAGTATATCCTAAATATAATTCTTGAAAATTTCCAAACACATCATCCGGATCAGCTACTCTTTGATTACCTAAGAAAGTATTGTCAGCGAATTCTACTAATGACTTTTGAGATTCTTTAAATTTATCAAAAGTATAATATTTAAGTTTACTTCTAAACTCTTGACCTAAAGTATTTTCAAAATTTACTCCTGTAGATAAAGAAGTTAAATCTCCATAAAATATAAGATTTCCAAATTCATCAAACCCATAAACACTATCACGTAATGGGATTATAGTTCCACCCGGTCCAAATACGAATGTTGTAAAGCCTTGGTTTAAAGCATCTGCCCCAGCTGATCCTCTAACTCCTATATTATCAAGTTGAGGTACTGAATTCATAAGGGATTGGAGAGCTAAGAATGAATTTCTTGAGGCGTTTAAGGCTTCAGCAGCTAATCCCCTTTCCTTAATGTCATCACAGCTTTCTAATTTAGCTGCAAATTGAGCCATTTCGGTAATGGTAATAACTAGATATTGTCTTACTAATGCTAAAGCACCTATTAAGTTAGTTAAAAACTCACTTACATTTTTAAGAATATCAATTGCTTTTTGAATACCCTTTTCCCATCCTTCTAAAATTTCAGTTATAGTTTGAATTTTACCTACAGTACTCCATCGAGCAGGAATAAATTTAATTAGCTTTCTAATTATCTTAACAATTATTTTAACTACCTTTAAAACCACCATAATGGTTTTAATAGCCGAATTTATGACTTTAAGGGCTGTTATTATAATTGTTATAGCTCCTAATACTTTTCGAGCAACATGAGTAAGTTCTCTAACTAGATAAGCTAACTCACTATAAGGTATTACGTTTCGTAATGTGTTATTTATATCCTCTACTTGTTTTTTAAATACATTTTGTATAAGATTTGATATACTAGTATAAGGAAGGATTTTATTATAAAAATCTCTTAATACTCTTACTCTTAAGATGGTTTCTTCTGTTGTAAGTCCACCAGATAAAGCTTGAGCAGCACCTCCAGTAACACTCGCTACATTTTCAGCAGGCACACCTACAGTACTATTTACTATTCTATCTACTTCTTTAAGTGTTTTTTGAAGATTTCCCGTACCTGGTAAACCCGATAAATTACTAATTAAATCTGATATTCCTAGTTCTCTAAGTGTTGAGGTAAGTTCGGTTAATTCAGTAGCTAATTCTCTAGTATCTCCTGCTATTTCAGATTCGGATGCTATTTGCCAACTACTAAATTCTTTTGGAATAGGTTCACCAACAGAATCTTTTACTATATTACCCTTTTGATCTCGATCATAGGGTGGTTCTTGTGAAGGACCCATGCTATCAATGTTTATAATATATTGAGTACCAGGGAAAGGGGATTTAACTTGTTCCAAAGTATCTACTGTCCCCCTCATATAAAAATCTTTATTTGAAGGATCTTCTGTTTGAGTAAGTGTAGCGTAAGAACCTCTAGCTATAAGAGTATTATCAGATGGAACTATTAAAGTTACTTTGTCAGTTGTTTGGAATGATATAGGATTTGGTGAGGTAGCTTCTACTAGTTTTTCACTAGCTACAATATTCGAACCTCTAAAAGCATTTACTACTTCGTTTATTTTTCCTTGTGCATCACCTAATATACCTTGTGTAAGTTGATTAATAGCGAAGTTTGCAGGGTTACAAACATCATAGGTGTTTATAACTCTTAGGGTTTTATTTATACTTGTTAAAGAGGGCCCTTTATTAATTTTAGGAAGTTGTTTTAAATATTGAGCTACTTCATCTTTATTAGAAAAGTCTACTAACAATAATTCTTCCGACTTACCATAAACCAATAGTAAAGTATTCTTTTGTATTCCTTCAGAAAATACTCCTAAACTATTATAAGCTTTTATGATGGTTTGTTCTAACTTTCCCATTATTCAGTATAATTGTTTAATGAAGTTATTTCTGCTAGTCTGTTACTTAAGTTAGCACATGCTTCTTTTAATGCTTGACCTGCTAGATTTACAGGTATAATTTTAGCACCATTAGATTCTTTTGCTGTAGACATATTTTCAGCTACAATATCACTTAATACTTTAATAAACTCGTTTAAAACAGTCTGTAAGGTATCACCTTTAACTAATGGATGTTTTGCTGTTAAGCCTAATTTAATGCTAGGTGAATTTACTATACAATCCCCCGTGCTATCTAAATTGATAGTACCCGCAGATGATATACTAACAGCTTTATTTCCTACAATAAATGTAGCGTCATTTTTAGAATTTAACAAAACTCTATCGGAATCAATGATGATTTGCTTACCTCTATATGGAAATTCTGGTTTATACGCCATCAGTTGGTGGTATTGTTGGTTCTACATTTACTATATCGAATGCACTACCCGTAGCATCTAATTCTTTATTTGATAATAATTCATTTTCTACAGGTTGACTTTGTAGTAGTTTAGTTGTGTTGGCCGCTGGTATAGCATCTACACCAAATGAATTAAAATTAGTTGAACCTAGTTTTATAGGTATAGTTTGTCCGGATGTCATGTATATAGATGAATCATCATTTTGAATATCTTCATATATTGGAAACCAATCGTTAAATCCTGTATCGGATTTATTTTGTCCGTTTCTAATTATGGTAATAGGAGTACCATTTGGGCCTGTTGAACTCCAAGGTGATTGTACATTTTCACTTCCTGAGGGTTGTTTTGATGTAGAACCAAATCGAATTGAGTTACCAAATCTACCTTCTATAATAACGTCTCCTTCGTTTGGAAATAGGTTTTTTATATCGGATTCTTCAGTAAATATTTTACCAGGTACAGGTTCTTGTACTTGACTATCTTCATTATTTTCAATTCCCTCACTTACTTTAGAATTTTCAACTGTATCTGTATTAGCAGATATACCTGAGGATGGAGAAGGAAGCATATTTAAATGGCTTCTATTCCAAATATTTAAGGCATTCATGTAATAAAATTGTATCGAATCAGGGTTTTCTTCTAATAAAGTATTATATGAAGGACCCGCTATAATAAATACTATTTCATTTAATAGGGGGATTTTTTTAATATTGTTATCTAAAGGAATGGCTATATTTCCTTGAGGTAAATCTTTTGGGATTGATCCTTTATTTAAGGGTTCAAATCTAATAGAACCTATACCAGCATATTGATTACTAACTTGAAATGTGGAAATTGAATTAGAAGAAGTAGAAAGTGAAACATCTACTACTCTTACAGGAATAAAACCACCCGCCCTAAATGGTAAATTAGGGATTGAGGTATTTCCTAAAGAAGAATTCCCTAAAGTAGGTGCTTGACTATTAACTGGCATCCTCTAGTTTAGTTTCTTTTATTTGTATTTCTTTTTCAGCCTTAATATCTAATTCTTTTAATGAAGAAAACAATAATTCCTTATCTTCATCAGATAATATATCGTCACCCTCAGCCATTTTAGTATTCATGGCACGTTGAACGATACCTGCCATCTTAATTAGGGCATCATCGTTTTTGATTGCTAATTCCATATATTCCTTGATTAAAGGAACCATGATAGTAGCTTCTCCAGGTGAAGTAATGAGGGGTTTTAGTGCTTCAATTAACGAACGTAATTGAACTTCTTTATCTTTTTGATTGGTATGTATTTCTTTTAGTAAGTCTGCGAAAGTTTTCTTACCAAATAAATTTACTTGTGTAAAATCCATAATATTGTTATATGGATATAAATATAGTTATAGGGAAAACTTACAACCTCATGCTAACATACCCCGAATCCGAATATTGGGACATTAACTTAACATAAGTTTTTTTCATTTTCTTTATAACCTTTGTAATTTGAGGAGTAGATTGGTCTGTTATTTCCCTAATGTATATGTATATTCCTTTTTTATTAAATAATTCTAAATTCTCTCTTTTACGAAATAATTCAACTACAGCATCTGCTGTTTTAGCGTCCTCGGATTTAGTAAATAAGGTAAATAAATGTATGTCCATATAACGAACAAAATAGTCTAAAAATGCTGTCCCATCTTCTTCTAAAGGTTGAGGTGAGTTGTTTGTAAGATCAATTGTGATAGTTTGATCTTCGTCTACAGCCATTACGTCTGCTTTTTGCTTTAGTTTCTTATAATTAGTGTTATTATATAATATAAGGTAACGTTTAGCAATTGTACCGAAGTAAGAATATGCTTTACCTTTATCTTGCTGGTATAGGTGTAGTTTCTCTAATAAGAAAGAAGTAACCTCATGTTGTAATTCACCTATTGTTTCTACTTCAGTATAGTAAAACTTAAAGGTGTGAATAATATTTTCGGTTAACTTATGAAAGGCATATTTAATACGCTCGTTATAAATTTTATTACGAAGTCTCTCATCCCCTTCAGCAGCTAGGTATTCTAAGATAGCTTCTTCAGTATCAGAAGTAAAGTACATTTTTTTCGTCTTTGGACGACGTTTACGTAAAGTACCTTTTTTAGTATATTGAGGTCCCTCATCAGTTTGAGGGACAGATAGAATTTTTCCACCAATTGTCTCGTTTAATTCTTCAGACATATTATTTTTTGATATTGTACTCGTTGATTAGGTCCTGGATCTCTTTGATACCTGTAAAGAACCATCCTATCTCATCGTCGGACTGGAAGATTTGTTTAGAATCAATTTCTTTTATCTTTTTATTTGATTCTGTCATTAATTCGGAGATAGTTTGAATGTATTGATTTTGGCTTTCAATCATATCTTCAAACTTCTCATTTTTTCGAAGTAAGTTTATAATAACATAGGAAATAGTTGCTAATAGCAATACCCCTACGTTAATTAATATAATTAATGTTATATTTGACATATTATAATCCTTTAACCAAATCCATCAATCCGGTATTACCTTCGCCGGCTTTGCCTAGATTTGTGTTGACTCTGTCTTGTTTAGTTGTTTTTTGTTTTGTTTCGGGTTTGCCAAAAGTATGTAACCAATCACGTTCCCATTCAACACGAGCAGCCATTAAATCGGCCTGATGTAAGACAAATGGTAAAGATGTTCTAGGTTTAGTTTCGTTCATGAAACCTTTAAGGTAAGCTTCGTTTGCTTTATCATATAAACCATCATGGGTTTTAATTGCAATCCATTCGTTTGTAGATAATTGAATACCTGCTTCCTGAAGTAAAAATAAAGAACGGTCTGGGACTGTCATGTATCCAATATTTGTATTGAAAGTATACATTTCACCTAAGTTCTTTTTTCTCCATTCATCTGTAGATGGAAAAACCGAAGTTTCTTCGGCTGAGCCAATTTTACCTAAATCGTGATTTAAGGCAGCTACAAATAGTTCCTCGTCGGTATATGTTTCCACCATACCCATTTCAACCCAAACTTTGTGAACTTTGAACGCTGCCTTAATAACACGAAGCACATGATCCGCATACCCTCCTGGAAAACAGTTATGATAAGCGGTCTTGTGTGATGCTGGGAGTAATGCTATCCTCTCATCAAACTTATTATAAAAGTCAATGAATTGCTGCTTACGTTCACCTTGAACGTATTTTTCGATACCCCTAACGAGCATATCATAATTTCCCTTTATAACCTCAGCGGATAATTGCATTACTCCTGGTGTTCGTTATTTAATAATGTTTGCATTTCTTCAATACGCTCTTTAGCGCTTTCAATCAATTCTCTTGTTTGTAACATATCTCCTCTACTTGTAGAAGAATGAATACCGGTTAATTGATTTGTCAATTGTTGGAGCTTTTGCTCAAATAATCCTTTATATCTCATAATAATATTTTAATAGAATTTCTAGTGCTTGTTCTATTGTCGTGAATATACGAATATTGCTTAGGGATTCCAAGCTTGTTTTGGATAATATATAAACGTATTCTCCGGGTACCCTTTCAAAATGGATGATAGGATAAGATTCGGTTTTAAGGTTATCTTCTAACCAATCACCCATTTTTTCTTTCTCTTCAACATCAACTTCTTTATAGGGAACACCCATTTTATCTAAGGTTGATTTTAAAACCTTACAATGCATACAATGGGATAACGTGTATAACGTTATTTTCCCTACCCCCTTTTTTTCCTTAACCGTTTCTTTTTTTAATTCCATTCTATTTTTTTAAACCAACGTACCCCAAAGGTACGATAAATAATTTACTACTCCAAGTTTTCTTTAAGAAGTTTTTCCCATCCTCTAATTTTTTCTAATCCTTCGGCATATTGAAATTCTTCAAATAAAGGAATCATATCGTTTTGAAGTGCACTATAAATCTCCTTTATCTCATCTTTAGAAATGTCTTTAATCATACTATTCCCCTCTTCATCTACTTCAAAAACATAAGCTATCTGATCCATAGCGGTGTCAAGTAAGGTAAATTTGAGTTTAGAAACTTCATCAAAAGATGATTCTAATTGTTTCATTGTATCTTGTAAAAATTCTTCGTTTAAATCCATTATATATATTTTTTAATTCCTTCTAAAATTTCTTTTTCTGTATATTTTTTTCCTAAGTACTGGGTAGTAATAGGTTTAAAGGATTTATCTCCTGATATTTCTCTATATAAATGAAGAGCTGCCCCTATACTATTCCCACTATCATCTCCTGAGGGTTCAAAGTAAAAATTAATATAAGGAAGATTTTTTATTAAAAATTGATTAGCTACTACATTAAAAGCATACCCCCCCGAAAGGCATACATTATTAATACCGGTTTTTTTGGTCCATTCTTTTATAAGATTTAAAACTTGTATTTGGGTTTGTTTTTGAACTTGATAGGCATAATCCGCGTAGGGTTTATAATTTTCTTTACTTATATTGGAAATAATATTATTTAAGTGTTGATGTAATAATACTCCATTTCCTCCATTATCAAATTTACCTTCAATAAATAAATTATCAATAGGCCTTCCATTATAAAATAAATCTACCCCAACATTATCTTTTCCGTATGAAGACAAACCCATTACTTTACCATTTTCTAGTGGACTTTGACCTATTAAAGTAGTAGCAGATTCATAAACCTTAACTATACTCATCTGGTTATTAATATTAAAGGAAAAATCAAAATTATCTTTTAAATAATTATTTATCTTAATTAAAACTTCATCCCCATTTCTACTCTTTTCTTTAACCCAAAAATTTTTATGTAATTCTTTAATACCTTCTTCCCTATTACACTTAAATACTGTTTCAGACTCTCTAATTAACTCTAAATGATCACTCCCATCTCTATCAATTACAAATGTTAAAGCTTCCTCAAACCTACAGTTATTAAAAGCTAGAGCAGCATGGCTTAAATGATGTTTATCACAATAATTAATAATTTTTCCTCCTATAGTTTTAGAAAGAAATTTAGAATGATTAATATACTCAAAATCAGTAAAGGTAGGGGATGAATACGCTATAAAATCAATATCCCCCTCTATTAATTCTAAGCCTTTCTTTAAAGAAGACCATGGATTTTTATCTCTTTTAACTCTACTAATCCTTTCTTCTTTAGAAAAATACTCTAATTCACCATTATTTATAATAGCAATACTACTATCATGAGAAGGACTAATTCCTAATATTCTCATTTTATATTTTTTTTCATTTTACTTTTTATTAATAGTATAAAAAAATGACATTGTAAATCTATATTGGTCCGATATATAGGAAGGTGCCCTTACACTGTGGGGTATTTTCCCATCAAATAATACCATTCTATTAGACTTATATTCACTTGCAAAAATTAAATTTTCCCTATTGTCATCATAAAATATAGTTTCTCCCCCCCATTCCCTTCTCCACCTAAGATTAGGGTAATAAAGAACAACAACCATATCTTCATGTGTATGCTCCCAATAAGATTCCCCAGGCCTAGAACAGTTAATTACTCCTTGGTGAAGTGTATAATTTTGTAGTTTTTTTCCTAAAGAAGTTTCTCTAATTTTATTATCTATATTTAATTTCAATACGGCTTCCTCTGGAATAAAAGAATGAAAAAATACCCTATTAGAAGTTTCAATATCTCCTCCATCACTCCACCCTAATTTAAAAGAACTATTAGAACATAAATTATATAAACTTTCCTGATATATAAATTCAAATACATTATTTAAGACAGTAATGTTCATATATTAGTGGTTTACATTATAGTTAATGACAACTCTTTTCCCGTGTTTAGAAGGATGAGAGGCAGAATGAAATCTATCTCCTCTAAAAAACACCATCCTCCCCTTTTTAGGGGAAATTCTCTTTATTTCTTTTAAATTATTAATATGATCTCCATCATATATAATAGTATCTCCATCACTATCTATTACATAATATATTCCAATAATTGTAGGATTAGTATCTTTACTATCTTGATGGGGAGGAGCTATTTTATTTTCTTCATTACTAGTATTTAAAGTAATATTAATTTTAGCTCTATATAAACTTTCATAATTTATTAATTGTCCTAATTTTAAACTCGCTATTTGTATAGGAAGCAAATAATAATGAGCTAAATTTAAGGGATGGACTTGATCTTTCCATTTGATCCAACCAACAAACTGTTCCCCATCAAACCCCTTATATAAAGGATCATCACTTACCTCGGGGATAGTTTTATCAGTAGCAATAAAATTTAAACTATTATAGAACCCCTTTTCTAAAAAATCTTGAATATATTGAGGTAAAAAATCATCTAAAACTATAATATCGTCCATTATATATATTTTTGTCCTAATTCTGTTACTTTTTTCTTTGCTTCTTCAAGTGATATTTGAAAAAATTCTCTATTTTGATTAACGCGGAACTTCTTAAGTGCGCGGTGTGTTTCGCCTTCTAGTTGCTCACCGTTAAAACACTTGAAAGCCCACTCTACTTTATAAGGTAATGGCACACCCGTAGCACGAGATATTTGAGCAGCACGGGTATCCGGATCAAGTTTAGTATAACCTATTTTAAGCAGGTTAGGTAAAGTAGGGTTAGATAAAATATAAACCCATTGATCTCCTTCTCCTTTATTGGCAAAAATATTTTTCATACGAGCCGTAAAGTATCTTATATCATCCCAACCCTCACTTGAAGGGTATTGGGGATTTGTAGAAGGTGTCATAGTAAAATATTCGGCATTTTCAAGCCCATTATTTGTAAAATCTTCCTCTAACGGAACAAAATCTACAGATTCATTAACAGTAATTCTTTTCATAAAACATAACATTTAATAATTGACTCCAGACTCGAGACTCGACTCGTTTTAAGAGACTAACCTACTATTTGTGTCGCACACAATACATATATACCATCCCATTACTTTGTGTGTAAAACAAGCAATATCGAATCTTTAACGTGATAAACTCCATCATATGATACGTCCATGTAAATTTTTATTTGTGCGTTGATTTTCACTGCTCCTTTCGGAATTGGTCCCACCAATTGCTTAGTGAAAAGGGCCAAGGTCTTGGGTGAATATTCATTATTAGGCATAGAGCGTATAAAACGAACAGCAGTAGGATAAGTATAATAAACAGGATAATCAACGAATAGACCGTCAGTGTAAGCCCAATAAGAATTGGTAGAGAAACGAGCGTGTATATTAGCCTCGCCGTTATATTTCTGGCTTTCAGCCATGTCAGTTGATTCAGCATAAATTTGTGTGTATGTAAATGATTGTGTTGTATCTAAATAAACGTGCTGGATATAACTACGCTCACCATTGAGGGTAGGGAAAGCATCTGCTTGGACACGGCGAAGTTCGGGGTATATATCTTCTTCGATTGGCGAACATGCCCCGAACCATACCGCTAGTATTAGTAGATATTTTTTCATTATGCTAGTTCTTGGATTTGCTTAAGTACTTTCGTAACGTCACTCTCGTCTAACCATCCCATTACGTCATCCGTAATATCGTTATTCATGTCAACGTATCCGTCTTTTAGTACGGCGAGTTCGTATAAACCACTTTGTCCACCGTATGATCCATCGAATCGTACTACTGATGCGCCCCAACCGTTTTCGAATTCGATTGCTGCTACTACTCCGTTTTTGTCTGCCGTGTGAGGCTTAAATTCTAAATCTTTAAATGTTTTCATATAACCTTTATTTTAATTTAACAAATCTATCATATCACAGCATTCTTCATCTGTGATAATACCATTAGCATATCCACTAAATAACTCTACTATTAATTCGCTTTTTTCTTGCATAACCTTTATTTTAATTGAACCCGTAAATATACGAACAGCTTCCTGGGTAGCCAAATTTATTTTATCCTACTTTTAGATATTTCACGCAATTCCATCATTTTAGTACTACTCATTATCGTTCGAGATCCTTGATATTTGAGTTCTGTATTTGTTCCCCAATAGTAAAGTGGCCCATGATATGGAGTCGTTACCATTGGGAAACTGACTCTACCTTGAACTACCTTTTCTGGGGCAACAGTACGACGAGGACCATCAAATGATCTAAAATCACGTGATGTTACCCTATACCAACCTAAGACTTTGTGTTTAATTTCAAGCGCGTGTGCTTGATTGAAATCGAATTTGAGTTTCTCCGTTTCACCTCTTTTTTCTGCCATAACCTTTATTATTAATTCAACGTGGTAAATATACGAAGGCTGCCTGTGGCAGCCTAGTATTTCTTAATAAGTTTTGTTTTATAACATATAATATGAGTTTCTCCTATCCTAATATCTCCATTTGGAAGAACATCCCTATTGTGTTTTGAGTTATATATTTCTTTATATAACGGACTCGAGTGTTCTGTATAGACTCGTTTTTGCCTCATAGCTTAAAGTGTTTGTCTCCTTCTCTTCTATAACTAGTTGTTATACTATTGTCGAATGTATCTTCGTCTATCATAACGAATACATCTAAAACGTGGGCTGTATTATCGTCTACAATAACATAACCTTGATTATTTCCTACTTGTAATTTCATATTGTAAATATAATAAAAATACTTTATTAATCCTAATTTACCATATATCCCCTGATAGTTTATGTACGGGTCTTTTTGAAGATATATAACCCCAATTAAATGAAATGCGAGGAGTTGTATCTTCTTGTGGTAGGGGTCTATGATATGCCCAACTAGGGAAGATATATACTTTGTCTTTTTTAGGTTTTATTTTAATACTATCAAAAGGCAAATCCATTATTTCAAGTTCCCCTCCATTTTGGGGTGGGTCTAAATAAAATACACCGGTTAAAACAGGGGCACCCATATGATTATGGAAAGTATGATTTGAATCCTTATTATCCTGAACATATAACATTATTCCATGGGGGGCCCATGGTTTATCTAAACTGTAATAACTTTCTACGAGTAAATTTAATTTAGGAATAAGAAAATCATTTATCTCCTTTATTTCACACCCAATATTAGATATAGGTCCATACATATCTCCTTTATTCCCATACTCTTCTAAAACCCTCCCCTTAAAGCTAGAAAGAAAATCATGATAAGGAAAATCATATTCATGAACATATTTATGTAATCTATTAAAACTAAAATCATTCATAGTATATACTTTTGTCGATACAAAAAATCTTTTTAAAAAAGAAGGTCGAGACTCTAATAACCGTGGCCAGAAGGGTTTATACGGGCCTCACGGCGGTCTTTCTTCGAATATTTCTTACGGTTGGAATATACGTTAGGTCTAGTGGCATTCCAAATATCCCGCATATTCATTTTAACGCGGGTAAGTTTGTTCGTTTTCTTGTTTTGTTTTTCCACATTCACATTCATTTAAAGTAGCGGAGTTGAGCGAGCCACACCCACACCACCATACATTGTCGACTAAATAACCAAATTCATGTTCCATATTATATAGTATATTTGTATATACGCATCGATGCGGAAGATTGTTAAGTATCTCTTAATCCGTCAACACTTTTACCCGCGCCCGCGCGCCATCGATGGACCGCGGCGATCATGGGAGCAATCCGCTATTAATCCGCGATCGGCCCGCCATCGGGGCGCTATTAATAATCTTCTTCGTCTTCTTCGAAATCTCTACCTCCGTCGGGCTCATCGTACATTCCGTCATCTACGTCGGCAATTAACGCCTCTAATTGAAATAATGCATGATCCATGTGGGCTATGACATTTGCGTCGATTTCTGATGATAAGTCCTGATTGTCGGTATAATCACGAATGTTGACTGCTTCGTCGTATAGTAATTCGAGTTCCGCTTTTAATTGATGTATGTTCATTTTATTTACATTTATGTTATATCAGTAAATATATTAATTAGATGGAAGGCGAGCCCCCAGGACGGGGGCCGGGATGTAATGTAGAACCTAATTGTGATTGTTGAAACGGAAAATAATAAAGTATTAGACCCAATCCCACCTAAGCGCCAACCAAATAAAATGTAATTTGAACGTATTGTAATCCTCTTCATCGTCGCTAGGCCAATACTCGAACCCAACTAATGCTTTAATACGTGGATGGGTTAGTTCAAGCGTCAACGATGCTCCTAATACCACATACATGAATATTGCTAATAATACTACTAATCCAAATATAATATAACCCATAATTTATAATTTTAAGCGGCCTACCACCCGCGTCCGGGAATGCTTGTACGGATGTGGTGATCAACCCTTACCAACATGGAGCAGACGCATTACCCCTGCTCGACCGAATTCTTAATTCAATTTAATACGGCATAAACCGTAGCGGCCATCATCACTGACCAAAATATTAATAATGATATTGCTGTAATACGTTTCATTTATAGTACGTTTGCTTGTTTGAATGCATCGAATGCTTTTCTTACCTTACCCATTTCGGATATCGTTAATTCACTTTCAATGTATTCAGTGGTTAATTCACCTGCATCACGTCTGCTAATTAAACCTTGCTTTTCTGCTACTTGGATTGCTTTTAAAAACTGTAAACTCATAACCTTTATTATTTAATAATTCAACATGGTAAATATACGAACCCG
>Ga0099851_1000459_pt1 | contig 16825 bp, 19 predicted proteins | sample CB_VirMetaG_6_FD_78176 | JGI IMG/M metagenome (GOLD analysis project Ga0099851, IMG submission 78176) | Freshwater to marine saline gradient viral communities from Chesapeake Bay - CB_1508_2 Viral MetaG | ecosystem: Environmental > Aquatic > Marine > Coastal | place: USA: Chesapeake Bay... | reverse complement strand
GTCGCGCGGTTGAGCTCCGCGCGCTCCTGCTCGGCATCGAGGTCGAATGGATCGTGGTCGGTCATTGAGTCCGCAGTGTGACGGCCACGAGCTGGGCCGGCAAGGCGCGCAGCTTTCCGGCGAACGGTTGCGGAGAAAGCGGGGGAGGCGGGATCCGGTCACGAGAGGAGACCAATCGACACGGGACCGGCGAAGAGTCGCACCATGCAGCGCCCCGCCTCCCCCTGATGAATCACTCGGCCGGCGTCGGCTTCCCGACCGGCTCGCCTCGAGCTAGGCGCGCGCGGTTGCGCGCCCAGTTGGTGGCGACGAAGGAGCCCGTGCCAAAGAACAAGCCGCTGCCGATCGCGATAACGTCGTTGACCCAGCTGGTCGGGTTCAGCGCGTCGAGCAACAGCTGCAGCTGCTCGGGCGTCAAGATGCCCCCGCGGTAGAGCTCGCGCAGCACCTCGGCGGCCTCGGTCTGGCGTGGAGTCATGCAGGCCGCGAACAGGAGCGCGACGGCCAGCAGGAGCAGGACGGTGTAGATGGTTCTCTTCATTGGACCTTCGGGATGTTGATGTTGGGGTTCTGCGCCCGCAGGAGCTCGGCCCACTGGCGCATGTCGCCGCGGCGCCAGCGGTCGGCGCCGGCCTCCTCAAGTTGCTTCGAGAGCAGTTCGAGGCGCTCGTCGATGCGCTCGAACCTGTAGTTGGTCGTGAGCACGACCTCGGTCATAGACTTCGCCACCGACCACGCCGAGGCCGCGGCGACCACGACGACGCCGGCCGCCATCGCGAGGGGGACCACCGTCCCTCGCTCGACGATGGGGCGACGGTTCGTGGTGTCGGGCTTCAGGTTGGCCGGCGTCGTTGTCATCTCGGCATCGCTCCTTCAGGCACCACCTCGATGCCCTGCTGCTGCTGCTGCTGTTGCTGGCCAGGGTGGGCGAGCCAGTTGAGCTCCATGCCCATGAACTTGCCCAGCTGGATGGCGACGAACAGGATCGCGCCGAACACGCGAGACGCGTCCAGGTTGTCCGTCGCGGTGATCTGGTTCCCGTCCTTCGTTGAGTTGATGAGCACGGTGCCCTTCGTCAGCGGGAACAGCGCCTCGAGCCCCAGCTTCCTGATATTGGGGTCGTCGTCCTTCAGCGCCGCGATGATCTCGGCATCGGTCTTCGGACGCTTCGGGTTAGTGACTACCTTGAGATCGGCCTCGTTCTTGTCCTGCATGGTTACCTCGCGGAGCTCCTAGTGACCTGCAGCCGGGTCCAGTCCACCCAGAGCTCCCGCTGGGTGGTGCCGGCAGACTTGAAGATGCCGACGGCCAGCCCCATGCGGCCTGTCGGCAAGTTGGTGGTGTGCTCCGCGACGGACTCGCCGTCGATCATGAACGCGGCCGTCGTCCCGTCTTCGCTCAACTCGATTCTCAGCTTCTGGAGCGTCCCGGCCGAGACAGCGACGCCGGTGTCGGTCTGCTCTTCGGTGCCGGACGCCTTCGTCACCGCGTGCCAGTTGGCGCCGAGCGCGCTGCGCCGGTAGACGAGCCCGGCCTCGTGGTTACCGCTCGACGAGTTATAGACGTTCGCGCCGAATCCGACGTAGATGTCGTAGTCGTTGGCGGCGTCAGCGATCACGTCGGGGCAGACACGCGCCTCGAACGTGAACGCGGCCTGCCCTGGGTAGAACTTGTCGTTGAAGGTGCAGAGCGAGTAGTAGCCGGTCTTGCCGGTTCCGGTCTTGAGCTCGATGACGCCGATGCCGTTGTCGGTCGTGTCGACCAGTGCGTCCCAATGACCGGCCGTCGACCCACCAGAGGTCGAGGAGCTCCAACCGTTCACCGTGATGTTGCTCGAGATGAAGTCAGCGAACCAGACGTAGTCGGTCTCGTTCTGCGTCAGGTCACTGGAGCGGTGCGTGTGCGAGCTCGCCGCCACGCCACTGAGATCGCCGTAGACGTGAGTGTGCGTCTTCGCGGCCACGTCCGTCCCGATCTCGAGGCCGAGGTTGGCGCGTGCATCAGATTCGACCGAGGCGCCCGTGCCTCCTTGCGCTTTCGGCAGCGTCCCGATGAGGCGACTAACGTCGATCGCCTCGGGCGCCGCCGGCACGCGCTGGCGGTAGCGCCCCGAGCGCGTCATGTCAGGAGCTCCGACGCGCTCGGCGACCACGCGCGTCACAGCGGGATCCCCCCGGCGTCGATCGGCAGGCTGGCGCCGCCGCCACCGAGCGAGTCGGTCAGCGCGTTCCGGCCGTCCGTCGACGCGGCCGCCAGATCCTTCGCGGCCGCGGCCTGCTCGCGACCGATGGCGACCTGGGCCTGCGCGGCCTCCGCGTTGGCCCGGGCTTTCCGCAGGGCGGCGACCGTGTCGTCGTCGACGATGAGCTCGGTCGGCACGCCGACCATGCCAGAGTAGACATCGGCCCACTTGTCGAAATTGACCTTGTCGAGCACGTCCGGCCGGGCCTGGGCGAGCTGCATGGCGTTGCCCATGAACCGGTCGATGCTGTTGCTGCCGACAGCTCGCTGCGCCTGGGCCAGGATCGAGACGAACTCGACCGTGATGTCGACGCCCTGGAGCTCGGGCGGCGGCGGCGGGAGCAGACCCTGCTCGAGCATGATCTCGAACGTGTTCTCGATCATCGGCTGCAGGAGTTCGTTGTGCAGACGCTCGAGCACCGGGCCCAGCGCGAGCAGCTTCTCTTCGTGGCGCTCCGCGACCTCGGTCGCGGTCATGCGTGTGTTCGGGCCGGCGAGCGCCAGCATCAGGAACAGGTCGGCGTAGAACGCGCGGTCGATGCGCTGGCGCACGTCGACGATGTCGGCCAGCAGGTGGGAGAGCTCGAGCCTGACCTCGAACGCCGGCCGGATGCCGCCGTTTGGCGTGACCTGATCGAAGGGCAGCAGCGTGCCGGGGTCGTAGTAGCTGGTGCCGCCGGGGAAGAGCTCGCTGTCGCGATCCTTGAGCGAGCTCGGCACCTGCAGCGGCGGCCGCACCATGTAGTCGATGCCCTGCCCCTTGCGGAGCTGCTCCTGCTGCAGCTGGCGCACGTCGCCGAGCGCCTCCATGCCGGGGCTGATGCCATACACGTCCTGACCCACGACCTGCCACCGCGGCGCCAGCACGGGAAAGCGCGGGTAGCCGCTCTCCCGCAGCAGCTTGTTGCTCTCGCCGCCGAGCTCCATGTAGCAGGACTTCCACGGCATGTGCTTCGGGCTCGGGTTCTCGGGGTCGCGCGCCTGATCTTCGCGCGGCTCGATGACGTGCAGGATGTCGACCGTCTGCTCGAAGTTGCGGTTGCGCCACGCGTCCTTCACGGCGACCGAGCAGTTCTCGTAGCCGAACTCCTTCACCGTCTCGCCGATCGTCTTCTGGAACTCGCGGTAGAGCGCGACGATCTCGCCACGGTAGTTCTTCTGCAGGCAGTATTCGCCGCACACCACCGGGTAGTGGTGGATGACGTTCTTCGCGTCCGGCAGCATGATCGAGACCGAGGTGCCGAACACCGCGAGCTCCTCATACATCTGGTGCAGCGTCCGGTAGGTGTTGCTGCGCGCGAACACGCGCTGCATGCGCTCGACCACGTCGTCGAGCCACGCGCGCACCGGGTAGAAGTCGGCAAGGTCGGGATCCTGCGTCGACAGCTTGAACCACGGCCGGCCGGGGTTGCTCGCGCCGGCCTGCATCCCCGAGCCCAACGTGCGAACACCGCGCGTCCCGGTGTTGTCGTAGATGGCGTTGTATTTCGCCCGGCTGGTTCGGTTCCGGTCCGAGATGAACGCACGGTGGGCTCGCGGAAGCAGGTGCCGGCTGAGGTCGGCGTAGTGAGTGTGCCACGAAGACCGCTCGGCCTTGAGCGACTGGTTGCGGCTGATGAACGCTTCCCGCTTGTCCTCGACGACCGAGAAGTCGTAGAGCATGGGTGGGCTGCTCATGCCGAGCCCCCGAGCAGTGTGCTCTTGCCGAGCAGCAGCGACCCCTTACCGATGCCGCCGGCACCGGTGAGCATCGTCGAGGCCGGGCCCTGGCGGGATGCAAGCGACGCCTTCTCCATCAGCGCCATGGTGTTCGGCTCCCTCTGGTTCGCCTTCGCGTCAGCCTGAGCCGCAAGCTTCTGCGCGCTGACGGCCTGCGCAATCTGGCGCTCGTTCGCGAGCTTCTGGTTGCGCATCTGCTTCTTCTGTATCGAACGCTGGCGCTCGCCAGAGTAGACCGATGCACCTGCGACGAGCAAGCCAGCCGCGACCATCCCAATCGACAAACCCATCAGAGCCTCCGAGAGTAGAACACGTCCTGCACGCGGTAGCCCTGCTTCGGAAGGTAGCTGTCGAGGGCCGTGTTCTGCTTCGCGTGCCAGCAGATCAGATGAGCACCCAGCTCGCGCGCCTGGGCCTCGGTCGCGCGGATCAAACGCGGACCGATGCCCGTCGTGCGCCGCAGCGCCGGGTCGACGAACAGCACGTCGTTCTGCGCCATGAGCGTCTGCTTGTAGTGCAGGTGCGGGAAGAGGAAGTTGAGCGAGTAGCCGACAGTCGCCCCGTCACGCCGAACGACCAGCGTGAACGTGCGTCCGCGCTCCTCGAGGTCGTAGTAGCCGCGCCAGTCCGGGTCGAGTTCCATGAGTTCCGGATCGGTGCAGAGCTCGCGCCAATGCTGCTCGAGCAGATTGCCGGCGTTGCGAACGTCGTCGATCGTGCCGAGCTCGATGACCGTGCGCGGGATGGTGCGTGTCTGTGCCACGCCGCAGAGGGTAGACCGACTCGTCAGATGTCGCGATAGGGGTCGTATTCCGGCGAATCATTCCGACGAGCTTGCCGACCGAGCCGCATGGCGGCTCTGCGCTTCTCGGTGTGCGCCAACGCCAGCACAGCCGCGCTGCCGTAGTCGGGCGATCGGCCGAGCTCCTTGACCAGCGTCTTGCGATCCACGGCCTTGATAACGCCGCCTCGCATCTCCCACTTGAACGCGCACAGGTCGGCCAGCAGCTTCTGGTCCGGCGGCAGCGCGATGCCGGTGCGCTCCGCGGCGCGCGGCTCGAGCGCCTCGCGCATGCGCCAGATGAGCTCGGTGCGCAGGTCGAACAGGCGCATGTGCCCGTCGGCCGCGAGGCCGCGCGCCGGGTCGCCGACGTTGAAGCCGATCGTCTGGATGCCGAGCTCCTTGAGGTGGCCGTAGGGTTCGGCGCCGACGCCGAAAAGGTCGATGTGGACGACGGCCTCGTCGCGCACCGCGGCCGCGATGAAGCCGGCCGTGGTCGGCCCGTCGATGCAGAGCCGGCCCTCGTAGACGATCGGGTGGCCGAACCACCAGCCGTGCCGCGGGATCAGCACGGTGCTGTCGCGGCCGCGCATGGCGATGTCCGCGCCGAGCACGTCCATCGGCTTCTTCTTCGTCGGGTCTGGCTCACGCCACCGCTCCATCGCGGCTTCGACCCACGAGGTCGGGATGCACTGCCACGGGTCGTCCTCAATCGCCGCAGCGAAGTCACCCTTCAGCATCAGCGACCGCATCGGCTCGGGCAGCGCCATCAGCTGGCGCAGGTAGTTCGTTCCCATCAGGAACGGGTTGTCGCTGACGCGCGACGGGATGAACGTGCGCGACTGCGGCTGGATGATGTCCTCAGCGTCGTAGTCGTCGGGGTCGAACCGGTAGCGACGCTCGCCCTTCTCCATGACGAACGGCCGATCGTCTGGCACCTCGATGTCGACGCCGTCGACGGTGGCGAACCAGCGGATCTGGCCGGGCGGTGCCGGGTAGTCGGGGTGCTTCTTGTCGAGCCACGGCGCGAAGAACGAGATCACCCAGCGACCCTCGGCGTTCGTCGGTGGGTTGAACGTCAGCAGCGTCATGCAGTGCTGCTCGGGGTTCGTCGTGCGCACCCACCCCATCAGGAAGCGCACCTGCCCCTCGAGGAAGTTGGCGGCCTCGTCGCACCAGAGGAAGTCCTTGGCGCGGCCCTGAAACTTCGTCTCGTCCCCGAGGTTCGGCACCGAGCCGAACTCGAGCACCTCGCACGACGGCGACGGCGCGCGCCACACCGGCGGTTTGCCGCCGAGCCCGTTGCGGTCGCCGCCGCGGATCTCGGCCACGCGGTCGATCAGCGAGCGGAGTTCGGTGCCCTCGCGCCGGAACACCTGACAGACCGAGTGCTTCGTCAGCGACAGCCCGAGGCCGAGTTCGGTCTTGCCCCCGCCGGCGGCGCCGCCGAAGCCGAGCACGTCGACCTTGTCGGCGACCTCGTAGGCGAGGCATTGCGGCTCGTTGTCCGGGTGCGGCTCCCACAGCGACGGCTTGAGCAGCCGGTCGAACTCGGCGCGCTCCTCGTCCGTCATCGCGGCGAGGTCCTTCTCGTCGAAGTCAGGCTCCACAGCTGTTCATCGGTCGTTCTCGTATTCAAGCACGTTCGCGACGTGGTCGATCGTGGCAGCGGCCAGCTCGATGGCCGGCGACTGCGGCAGCTTGATGATCTCCTCGACGAGTGTGCGCATCGTCTCGATCAGCTGCCGCGGGTAGTTGAGCGGGTTCTCGTAGGCGTCCTCGTCGCTGAGCTGGTAGCCACCGAGGCACAGCTCGGCCTCAGTCTGCGCGAGCTCGCCGGCGCTACGCATCGGCTCGCAGCCAGTAGTCTCCGGCTCGGAGGTCTCGGTTTCGGGCATCGTCTTGTTCGCGTTCTCGTCGGTCATCGTCGTTCTCCTCGACCACGTCGGCAATCAGGTGGACGCGTGGCACGGTATCGCAGTTGCGGGCCTCGTGCAGCATGCGGTGGTTGAACGACCAGCACTCGTGCTGGTCGAACGTCTGCACCTGGCCGCCGACCCGCAGGTAGGCGCGAGGCGTTTCGGTCATCGCGACGTGCAGCCGGGTCGTGTAGTGCTCGGCGTAGGCGCCCTCGTCGACGTGCGGCCGCACCCAGCCGCCGGGCTTCAGCCGCACGAGCATCACGCGGCCGAGCGCGGTGTGCGGCACGATCTCGCGCAGCTGGTCGAGCACGTCCCAGTAGGCGCCTCGAGCTCCGAGCACGTCGGCAGCCCACCAGGAACTGGTCTCGATGCAGTCGAACGGCCTGTCGACGTCCTCGCCGGCCGGACCGCGGAGCATGATCGTCTCGGTGTCGACGTGCGCGCTGCCCTCGTAGTCCTGCCGCTCGGTGACCCAGCCCCACATCTTCGGCGGGATGGAGTCGAGCAGCGCGCGCGTGAACACGCGGCCGCGGTAGAGGAACGGCGGCTTCACGGCTGGCATCTCACGACCTCGACGTTGCCGTCCGAGCTTACGCGCAGCAGTGGATTGCCGGCGCGCTCAGCGAGCGCGACCAGCGCGCGCGCCTCGTGCGCCGAGATGACGACGTTGCCGTCGACGGCCTTGTCAGCCTCGCGCGCGATGCGCTCGAGGTCGAGGTCGATCGACCAGCGGTCACGCTTCGGTGTCTTGCTCACCCTTGGTCTCCTTGCGCCGCTTGCGCACCTTCGCCAGCAGCGCGGCCGCGCGAGCTCGTCGCTCCTCGACCGACATGCTGACGGGCGGCAGATCGGCGGCGCCACCGACCTGCAGCTTGTCACCGTAGCGCCCGGCGTTGTTCCACGCCATGCGCTTCTCGAGCCCCCAGGCGCGCAGCTTGCGGTGCTGCACGTCGTCGCTGGTTGCCACCCACTTCGGCTTCGCGGCCGTGCCGACGTTGACCATGAGCTCGGGCCTACTCGTCACCTCGACGAACTCCTCCTCGAGCGCCTCGGCTCCGGTCTGGCGCGCGGCTTGGATGCGGGCGTCGAGCTCGCGGTCCTGCCGGCGCCACTTGTTGAGCGACGCGCGTGCGAGGTTGTGCTCGGTGCAGAACGAGCGGATCGTGCCACCCTCCTCGAGCAAGTCGCACAGCAGGTCGACGTGCTCGGGAGTCCAGGCCGACGAGCCCCGTTGCGCGGAGCTGACCTTCTTCGCCTTCGTGGTTCGCTTCTTGGTTGCCATGTGTCCTCGCGCGCGCGCGCGCGCGATCGGTCTACGGTTGGTTGGGGTCTCCCGCCGCAGCATACCACTCTGCCCAGTAGACCGACGAGGTCTCCGGTTCGATCGCCGCGCGCACGTAGCGATCGACCTTGTCCCAATCCGGGTGCGACTGCGGCAGCACTTCACGAGCGACGAGCAAGCCAGCCGTCGTCCAGCCACCAACGCCGCCGGTGCCCGGCATGAGCGCCGGCGAGCCGACGACCATGCCGCCGGGCGGGTCTTCGCCGTTGTTCCACGCCACGCCGTTGACGAGATGGAAGCCGACGCTGTCCTCGATCAGTCCGTAGCGCGCCAGGAGTTCGGCCGTGGTGGTCAGCAGATCCTCGAGCCACGCCGAACTCGGCATGACCTGCTTCGCCATCCAGAGCCCGACGATGGCGAGCCCGTGCTCCCACACCGACACGGCCTGCACGATCGGCCCACCCTCCTCGAGGCGCACAGGGTAGCGCCCGTCCGGCCCGAGGATGCCGAGCGGCTTCATCGGTCCGGCGCCGGCGATGTGGTCGCGCTGGTTGCGGGCGCGCACGACGTTGGCGTGCATCAGCTCCTCGAGGTCGGCGCGGTGCGCCGGCATCACGGTCGACAGGTTGGCCCACGCGGCCGCGGTCCGACCGATGGCTCTCGGAGCGCCGGCGCCATTCTGCGGGTAGCGCGAGCGGTAGTCGGCCTTGTCGATCTCGATGTGGCCGGCGACCAGTGACGCCGTCGCCGGGTCGTCGCACAGCTGCAGGTAGGCGGCGAGGTTGTTCTGCGACCGGTGCTGGTTGTCGTATCCGTGCCAGCCGGTGCCCGGCGTGCGCGGCGGCTCCTTGCCAAGTCTGTCCGACGAGACCCCGGTGTGGTAGTGTGTGATTCCGCTCCACGTCACCCAGTTGGGATGGTTCTCGCGCTGCAGCGGCCTGAACGTGTCCTCGAGCAGCGACAGGCCGCGGAAGTAGTCACCCTGCACACCCCATCGCATCCGGTAGATGTGCCGCGCGTGGTGCATGACGGTGACGGCCGTGCCCTTCGTGACGCCAAAGTCCTCCTGGTTGCCGGTCTGTCCCGGCGTGCGCGTGATACCGATCGGACGTGGCGCGAACCAGCCGCGGTGGTTCTCAAGATCGTCCTCGAACTGCCTCCACTCGAGCTCGATCTCCTGCTTCGCCTGCTGGTTGATGCGCGCGAGGTGACCGCACGCCAGGAACTCGCCGCTCCACGCCTCGCTGCAGCCGAGCACCGGTCCGCGCTCCGCTGCCTGCATGTTGCGCACAGCGGCGTCGATGTCGTCGGGATCAAGCTCGTCGTCCTTGAAGCACAGCATGCTGCCGGACAGAGGCAGGCTCGCGCCGTCGTTGAGCGAAACGTTAGTGCCGAGCAGCGCAACGAACTTGCCGGTGCTGTCCTTGCTCGCGCCGTTGACGATGCCGTGCGTCGTCTCGTAGTCGAAGCGAACGAACTCGCCGGTGCGGATCCAAAGCGCCTCGAAGGATCGGTTCCAGTTGCTGTCGCGTCGATCGCTCCAGGTTAGCTTGCCCCACACGTCGACGACGTTGTCGCGCGAGTAGATGTCGGCCCACCACTCAAGCACGAGGCCGGCGAAAGCCAGCACCTCGACGTGCCGCCACCGCTGCCGGGCTTCGTTCTGCTCGACGAGCTCGGTGTGCGCCGGTGTCGACCAGAGATCGACGCCGTCGACGCGCGCGCCGAACTGCGGCACGAGCTTGCTGAAGTCATCGCTGACCCACGGGTGGAACTCGAACGAGCTGTCGGACTCGGCCGGCATGACGCGCGGCAGGATCTCGACGCGCACGCTCTCGTGGCCGTCGATGTCTGCACAGATGTGGACGAGTGTGCCGCGGCCGTGTTGTCGACCCTTCACCGCGCGCCACTGTCGGTGTTCGTTGACGTGCGCGACGAGCTCGGTGGGGAACTCATCGACTGCGGCCGTAGGGACGGGGACGGTCAGCCACCGCTCGCGGCGGATGGGTGACAGGTTCTCGATGCGAGCGAACGTGTTCAATCGAGCCTCCTCTGCATGGTCAGGCTGACCACTTGGTTGTCGTTGGCGAAGAGCACACCCTGCAGCGCGTCGAGCACGCCGTCCTGCAGGTTCTGCAGGTCGCGCTTTCGGCCGGTGAACCTACGCGGCCGCGGCCCTTCAGACCAGACGCGAACGGTGAGCTCGCCGCTCTTGGCGTGGTGGATCATCTCCACACCGATGTCGTCGTCGCCGAACGTCGGCACGTCGAGCACGGTGTCGGTTTCGGCGGCGATGGCGGCGCGGCTGGCCACCTGCCGGATCAGGCGCATGGCGGCTCGGACGTTGCCGGCCTTGCGCATGCGGCCGCGTCCGATGCGGACGTTGTTCTTCAAGCTGGGCGGAGCGGGGATGGTAAACTCGATCTGCATCTGCTTCTCCTCGGTCTGCTGGACCCCACACCCCGGTTCCGGTTCCGTGTTCCCCACCCCCCCTATAGGGGGGTGGGGGTGGGGAACCGGGAACCGGCACCGGTGTGGGGATGTGGCGTAGTGGTCGGAACCGGACGTGGAACCGTGTCGGAACTAGGCAGAACCATCGGAACCGCCCTCCTCCTTGGGCTTCGGCACTACCCAGGCCGGCGATCCCTCGGTTCCCAGGTTGCGCAGCAGCCCCTCGAGCCCCGCCTGCCGGATGGCTGCCAGGGCCCTGGTGCGCTTCAGGCCGGCCGCTTCGACGATCGCGTTGCCGCTGACGCCGCCCTTGCAGCCGGGCCCCTCGACGGCGCCGAGCGCCCGGACGGTGGCCACGACGGTCTCGACGGCGGCCTTGAAGGCTGCGACGGCGTGCGGATTCTCGCCGCCTGTGGGGCCGTCTGCTGGACGATCTCCCTCGAAGGGTGTCTGGGGTGCCTCCTTCTGCTTTCCGTCCCACCCGAGCCTGTAGAGCCCCTCACAGGCGTCGGCGTGGAAGGTGCAGGACCACTCCTCGTCGCCAGTCTCTCGGAGCTCGCCGGTCGGCACCGGCTGCAGCCAGAGGCGCGACGGCACCGGCTTCTCGCCATCTTTTTGCTTCCACACCTCGAGCACCCTGCTGGCGTGGTGGTCGCCGTCGACGATGAGCCCCAGCACGGTGTCGACGTTGCGGCTCAGGACTGAGCTCCCCCGGATGCTGTCGCGGGTCGGTCGCTGGGCGCCGTTCTTGCCCTTCGTCTGCAGCTTGACGAGGTGATGCACCAGGACCACGGTGCAGCCCCACCGCTCGCGCAGCCGCATCAAGCCGCGGATGACGGGAGCCACGGCCTTCGCGTCGTTCTCGTCGTCCTCGAGCCCCTGGCTCAGGGTGTCGATCACGATCAGGTCGGGCGGTTCCTGCTTCCACGCCTCGATGTCGGCGACGAGCTTCTCGAGCTTCGGCATCGTGGTGCTCTTCAGCACCGGCACCCTCGAGCTCACGACGCAGTAGCGGCCCTGGTCCTCGGGCTGGTGGCGGCGCCGCCACGCCCGGAAGCGCGCGGCCATGCCGTCGTGCCCCTCGCCGGCGAGGTAGATGACGTTGCCCGGCCGCGTCCGGTTGCCGAGCCACGGCATGCCGTGAACCATGCACATGGCGAGGTGGATCGCGAGGAACGACTTGCCGGCCTCGCTGTCGCCGGCGAACAGCACGATCGACCGGTCCGGCAGGTAGTTGTCGATCTGCCAGCGGATCGGTGGCAGCAGCGCCACGTCCTGCCAGTCGGTGACGACGATGTCCGGCTTCGCCGTCTCGCCGCCTGTAGGCTCCTCTGCGGGCCGATCTCCGACCTGGACCGATTCCTCGACGGCGGGGACGTTCCCCTCGTAGCCGTGCTCCTGGGCCAGCCAGAACAGCGACGGCAGCCCAACCTCCGACGCGTCGGCGCGCGCGACGCTGAGCCGGTCCCACTGGTAGCGTTGGTCCTTCGCATCGAACTTCGGGTGGACGCCGCCGTCGGGGCCGCGGCGCGACCACTCGAGCCAGAGCGCGTAAGCCTGCTCGCCAGCACCGGTGCTCTTCAGCGCCATGCCGACCTTGATCCAGGTGCCGCGGTCGTCGTTAGGGATGCACAGCAGCCCGGCCCGAATGTCGGCGACGGTCTCGAGCTCGAGCACGGCCGACTCGGGAAGCGCAGCCGAGGCGCTGCGCTTCGCTGCGCTTCCCTGTGGCAGCTCGCCGGCAAGGTCGACCACCCAGGCCGGCGCCGGCACCAGATCCTCCAGCTCGAACGGGTCGCCGGCCTGCCAATGGCGAGCTGGGCTGGCCGCGCTCGGCACGATCGTGTAGCCGCCGGCGCCGAGCAGGTCGATGCCGGGCAGCACACCGAGCCGCCGGCGGAAGCGTCCGTCGGGGTCGGCGAAGAACAGCTGCGCGCCACCCCCGCGCGGGGTCTTCATCACGAGCTCGCAGGCGTGCGGCTCGTGGTCGCGGATCGCCTCCCAGCCGTCGACGCCCTCCTCGGGCTTGCTGTCGACGTCGACGGCGACGAAGCCGGACGCGCCGCAGGCGATGCCGACCTGTGCGTCAGGCCAGCGGGTCCACCACTGCTCGATCTGGTCGGGGTCGGTCGTCGCACCGTGGAACCCGTTCGGGTTCAGCGGCCGCTTCGCCGGAGCCGGCTGCACGGGGAACACATACCAGCCCCGATCCGCGTAGGCCAGGGCATCGTCGAGCGCGGTGCTCATGCTTGCTTCGCGTTGGGTCGACGGTTCCAGCGGATGGTGACGGTGCGCCCGGGGCCGACCTCGATGATCGTGCCGCGCATGATGCCGAGCGTGATCGTAAGGCCGGGTCCGTAGCCGTAGTAGTCGTCGGGCTGGATCGCGTGCGTGGTCTCGGTGCCTTCCATCTCGGCGATCTGGTCGTCGTCCCAGTTGAGCGTGCGCGTGTTGGCGATGGACATCAGCGCGCTGACGGACAGCGCCTGCAAGAACGATCTGCGGTTCATGGTCATGTTGGTCTCCTCAGAATGGGATGTCGTCATAGTCGGCCGGCTCGGCCGCAGGTTTGTAGAGGTGCTCGTTGCGACGAGCGTGGTCTTCAGGGTCCTCGAGCTTCGTTCCCTTGAGCTCGGGATACTTCTCGCGCACGTCGACGATCACCTCGACGGTGTCGCGGATCTCGCCGCACTCGATGCGCACGCGTGCAAGGTCGACGGTCTCGGGCACCGGCTCATCGCCGCCGCGCTCGAGCCACCAGCGCGCTGCCTTGCGCTGCGGGAACGAGCCGACCGGGTGCTCGAAGCAGATCCACTCGCTGACGCTTCGCCGGTAGCCGCAGTCGTAGTAGACACGCAGTGTCTTCGGGTGACCCGGCGGCGCGTCGCGCTTCGTGTGCTCGTGGTAGCTGACGTTCTGCACGGCCCACCGCTCGATCGGCTTGCGCTGCCCGGACAGGATCGCGCTCTGCTCGTCGGGTCGCTCGTCGTGGTTTGCCTTGCCGCGGCTCACAGGGAACTCGAAGCCGCAGGTCGGGCAGATGGTGACGGCCGCGTAGACGATCGTCATGCACTGCTCGCACTTCTTCATCGGCGCCTCAGAGTCGCCGTCACCACTGCTCTCGCGCACCTCGACCTTGTCGATCGGGCCATGCCGGCAGACGTTGCCGCCGAAGTCGAGCACAAGGCAGTCCTGCTTCTCGGGTGCGATGCGCAGGCCGCGGCCGACCATCTGCACGTAGAGGCCCGGCGACTGCGTCGGGCGCATGAGCGCGATCAGGTCCACGTCGGGAACGTCGAAGCCGGTGGTGAGCACGTTGACGTTCACCATGGCGCGGACCTTGCCGGTGCGGAAGTCGGCGATGCGCGCGTCGCGCACGTCGTTCGGCGTGTCACCGAACACGGTGTGGCAGGCGATGCCGCGCGCCTCGAGTTCGCCGGCCACGTCGTTCGCGTGGTTGATGCCGCAGCAGAACACCAGCCACTTCTGCCGGTCGCCGGCGCGCGCGATCATCTCCTCGACGCCGCGGCGCACGAGGTCGTCGCGCATGGCGGCGTCCTCGAGTTCGCCGGCGATGAACTCGCCGCCGCGCAGGTGGACCGAGCTCGTGTCGATCTCGGCGCGCACGCCCAGGTTCGTCACGTTGGACAGCCAGCCGTCGGCGATCATCGACGCCACGTCGCAGTCGTAGCTGATGCCGTGGAACATGCGGTCGTCGCCCTTCTCGAGGCGGCCGGTGTCGGTGCGGAACGGTGTCGCCGTGAAGCCGACGATGCGCACGTTAGGGTTCGTCTTCTGCAGGCCGGCGATCAGCTGGCGATACATACCGAAGCCGCGTGGCGGGATCAGGTGCGCTTCGTCGACGAGCAGCAGGTCGATGTGGCCGAACTGCTCGGGCTTCCGGTAGGCAGACTGCACGCCGGCGAACGTCACGGCCGCGCGCGTGTCGCGCCGCTTGAGCCCGGCTGAGTAGATGCCGGCCGGCGCCGCCGGCCAGCACCGTTTCAGCGCGCGGTAGTTCTGGTCGACCAACTCCTTGACGTGCGTCGCCACCATGAATCGCTCGCCGGGCCACTGCTGCAGCACCTCCTCGATGAACTTGGCGATGATGACCGACTTGCCGCCGCCGGTCGGCACGACCACCAGCGGATTGCCTGAGCTCTCCTCGAACCACTCGTAGATCGAGTCGACGGCCTCACGTTGGTAGTCGCGCAGCTGCATCAGTCTCGGCCCTCTTGGTAGGTGTCGCCGTTGTCGAACACGTAGGTCGCGGTGCGCTCGTCGCTGTCGATCGCGCTCAGCTCGGCGTTGATGATCGGGGGGATCGTCAGCTGGTCCTTGCAGCCGCGCTGCTGCGCGCGCAGGTCGAGCACCTTGCCCTTCAGCTCGCAGGTCCAGAACGGCCAGCTCGTGTCGTCGCTGTCCACCACGACATGCGGCGTCGCCGAACAGCAGGTGCGGCAGTTGCGCTTCGGGAGCTGGTTGCCGTGGCACAGGTCGTAGAAGTCGCACGGCCAGCGCGTGCCGTCCTTCGACGTGTAGACGCATGGCGGGAAGTCCGCGCTCTTCTTCGCCGGCGGCGACTGCTCGTGTGTGATCTGCACGACGCGGTCGACCAGCTCGCGCGCCTTCTCGTCGTCGCGCTTCACGCGCTCGACGTAGATGCTGTCGTCGTTCTTGCAGACGGCGACGAACAGTGTGCGCTCGATGCCAGCGAGGTGCATGTAGACTTGGCATTGCGCCCAGTATTCGGGCTTCGCGCTCTTCAGGCCGCGCTGCTGCAGTCGGTTCATGCCCTTCTGGTTGATGCTTTTGAGTTCGAGCAAGTGCTCGGTGTCCGGGTCCTCGACGACGCCGGTGACCTTGCCGTCCAGCATCCCGCCGACGTGACCGAGCGAGACGAAGAACTGGCGGTTCGTCTCGGGGTCCTTGTCGACGACGTGGTAGCCGATGCGCTTGAGCTCGGCGATGACGCGCCGCTCCTCGCGGTTGCCGGTGTCCAGCAGGCGCAGGCGCTGTCCCGTGAACGACGCAGGCAGGGCCCAGCGGAACTTCAGCCAGAGGTAGCGGTCGCACTTGTGGCCGGCCTCGGACAGGCCGAGACGCTTCGACGGCCGGCGCCGCCGCTTCGCGTGCAGTTGGTAGATGAGGTCGGCTGTCGTGGTGCCGATCTTCTCGAAGTTGATCTTAGTCATGGTGCTCAGTGAATGCGGCCGCGGTGGCAAGACCGTCGAAGAACGATCCCGCCACCGCGGCCTAGTGGATTACTTCCAGGCGGGCTTGCCGTTGCGCCTGCGTTGAGTCGGCGCCGGCTCCTCGCCGTCGTCGTCGTCGTCGGCGGCCGCGGCCGCGCGCGCCGGCGCGCGCGTCGCCTTCTTCGTCGGGCCGGCGCCGATGGGCGCCTGCTCGCCGATCGCGGAGAAGCCGCTGCAGTCGTTGAACCCTTCGCGCGAACTCGGCTTCAGCCGCACCATGAGCGCGCCGCCGAGGAAGTCGTTGGTGTCGTCGATCTCCGGGTTGTCGATCGCGTGCGCGATCGACGACAGCTGCCGGCGCGCGATGTCGCGGGTTTGCTGCTTCTTGTGGTCCTTGCAGAACCACGACTTGTCGGGCCGACCCGCGAGCTCAGGGTGGACATCAGCGTCGATCTCGAACTGCAGGACGACCATCTCGCCGGCGTCGGCGCTCTGCGCCATCGCGAGCTCGGCGCTGGTGATGCTGCACTGATACCAGCCAGACGGCAACGCCTCGAGCGGTTGCTGCGGGTCGACGTCGCCGGTGTTGAAGCCCATGCTTCCCATGTTCGTTTCCTCTGTCGTTGTGGTTGTGGTTGTGGTTAGTGGTCGCGGTTACTCCGCGGCCTGCTTCGTCCGCTTGCCGGTCGCCTTCTTGGCGGCCGAGAAGAGGAACGGCTCGAGCTCGGCCCAGTCGAGCGGCAGGCTCTCGGGCATCGAGTAGCGGTTCTTCGCCCTGAACGACGGGCGCTCCTGCGTGTAGAGAAGGCGCTCGCCCTTGCCGACGGCGCGCTTCCTGTCGCTGCCGTGCTTGTCGACGACGGCGACCTTGTAGTTGGCGAACAGCAGCGCGTCGCACCAGTCGCTGACGCACGCGTCTGCCGACTTGTGCAGGCGCAGCTGGTAGCGGTCGTAGGGATCGCTGTCCGGCGTGTCGAACTTGACGACGGCGCTGTGGGCGATCAGCACGATCGTCATGCCGCGCTCTTCGCGCAGCACGTCGAAGCCACGGAGCAGGCTGCGCCACTCGTTGAGCGCGTGCGTGTAGCCCTTGCCGTAGCCATACTGCTCGATCCGCTCGACGCGGTTGCCCTTCTCGTGGGGCACCGTCTCGATGACGTGGTCCCACAGCAGCGGCTCGAGCTTGTCGAGCGAGTCGACCACCAGCGTGCGGTAGTCGTGGTCTTGTTCGATC
>Ga0099851_1000458_pt1 | contig 16849 bp, 13 predicted proteins | sample CB_VirMetaG_6_FD_78176 | JGI IMG/M metagenome (GOLD analysis project Ga0099851, IMG submission 78176) | Freshwater to marine saline gradient viral communities from Chesapeake Bay - CB_1508_2 Viral MetaG | ecosystem: Environmental > Aquatic > Marine > Coastal | place: USA: Chesapeake Bay... | reverse complement strand
CCTCTACTGCCTTTAGGTCGTCCCCCATTTTACCCAAAGCATCTGCTTTCCTAGCACCCCAAAATTGAATTGATTGTGCTAAGCCATCCTTAGGTACTTGTAATCTTTGATATGCTGATGCTCCTGTTGCTGCCATAATCTTATTTTTATTTTAGTTTATACTTAATTACCCTCCTGTTGCTGCCGATGCACCACCTGTGGCTGCCATACCAGCTGCCTTAAGTATTTGCTCCTCAGTTGCTGCCATAGTGTTATAAATATCGTTTATACCTTGATGCTTCATACCCATACCTACATTCATCATCTGACCATAACCTTGTAATTCATTTGACTGCCTGTTTTCAATCATAGCTCTCCTCTGAACTTCATCAGCAGCCTTTAAGCTTTGTATTGCCTTATACTGCTGATCAATGTTTGCTGCAGATTCCCTATCTACTTGGTTTCTATAGGCTTGAACTCTACCTAAGTTTGCTAATCCTCTAGCTCCACCTCCAGCCATAGCATCTACGCTAGTTGCAGCTACGGTGTCTGCCCCTTCAGTTATAAGGTCTGCTCCAGCTGTACTAACTTGCACAGCATCATAAGGATTAGAGTCTAACTCTTGCCACTTAAAATTATCTATTGCTTCAGAAGCTTGCTTATACATTTTCTTACCCTCAAAGAACTTTGCAGCTCCCCCTACTAAACCTGTTACTTGTGACATATTATATCTCCTTTATTAGATGGTCTACTCCTGAATCCTTTACAGAGTAACCAATACTTGTTAACGTTTTCTTAATTCCCTCGTGAGGTGTAGTGGTAAAGACCACTTCATACCCTGCACTCTTTGCATAAGTCTCTATAGCAAGGGATATGCTCCTAAGACCTCCTTTTTTATCTTCCTTTGTAGCCTCTGGGTCTACTATTTGCCACCCAATCCAACACAGATAGGAATCTGTGTTGTAGAAACAAGTTGAATAAGTAGGTTTACCGTTGTTGTAGCACACGAATGTGTTTTCTGGTAAGATAGAGGGGTTAACTCTAGGGAAACCATGTCCATCCCACCAAAGGCACATCGTGTCATAAAAATCTTTTGTTTTAACTATCTTTACTTCCATAGGTTGCAAATATAGTTAATTTTACAGTTAATACAATATTAAGGGAAGCTTTTTAATACCTTGGAGTTAACTGCAAAAAGTTCTACTCTAGAAGTCTCTGAATTTGTTAGGTCATACCTCATAGTGTAGCCCCTTAAATGTCCTCCTTCTATCCGACCCTCTTTTCTACCGTAAACAAAATCCCCGTCATTTAGGCTAACTAGGCTATCTAAGGTAATAGTAGTATCATTGTAGCTAACAACTGTCCCCACTATAATATCTGTTACGCCATTCACTATCAAATCTCCCACAGTTAATGAAGTGTTTATACCACCATAGTCAAAACTATTAGTCACTACGTTAATGTTTGTTGCTAGACCTAATCCATAAACTGCCTTAGAATCTGTTTGAGTCCCACTTTCATTCCTCCTAGCATGAGCAAACCAAATCCCCTCTTTTAGTTCAAACTCCCCTTTAAGTATAGAAGAAGATATAGGGTTGTCCCTATCCGACACATAAGCCCTTAAATCCATAGCCCAAGATGTGTTTCCCTCTAAGGATACTGCATTAAGCTCTTTTATCTCGGAGGGGCTATCGTTTACCACTAGGGATATCTCTGATGGATAAGATGAACCATAAAAGTTATTTCTAGTTGCTTGTGAGGAATAATGCTCATATAAGTCTCCCCTAAAGAAGGAGTAAAACACATTGTTCATACCTATCATAAAGTCGGGTTTATAAGAAACAAATGAAACCCACCCCTTAATCTTATCATCATAAATAACTGTATCTCCTGCAACATCTCCTGAGTACAATACGTACTGATCATGGTGAGGGTCATATGCCCCTATCTTGCTACCCTCAAAATCCCTAAACATATCCCTAAAGTAAGTCCTCATCCCCAAATTTGATACCTCGAAGATACCATCTCCACCCAACTTAAGGACTGACCCCCTTTTAGAATCTGTGAAATAAATTGTGTTACCATATATAGCAAAACTCTCTGGTTCAAAGCTGATACCAAACTCACCGGTGTAGGGTATGTGTTGCCCTAAAACATCTTCTGTAGAGGAAATATTAGAGGTTCCGTCAGCATTAAATATTATATCCTTACCAAATAAAACCTTACTCACCTTATCCTCTTGAAACACCATTAAATCTGTGTCCTTAGCATAAAGCTTTTGGATAGTCCCCTCTTTCTTGTTTAAATCATCCTTGAAGTTAGCCTTAGAGAGATTAAACTCATTAAGACCATTTACGTTAGTTTCCTCATTATAAGGTTCACTATATGTAAGGCCTGAGTATCTCCTAACCCTCCTAAACTTCTCTGCGGATTTACCAGAAGGTCTTAAGTCTATTGCTAAATTATTATTGTTGAAGCCATCTAAGTAGGAAATACTTTCAACCCCCCCACCCATAACAAAGGTGTTAAAGAACTCTAACTTAGATACTGCAGGTGTTACCCCTAAATCTTGGTTGGCTTCATTACCTTGGTGTTCACCAGCCACTATTTCAAAAGTCTCAGATGTTTCAAAGAAAACATCAGCTATATTGAGTCTTGGTTTAGTCTCCATGATCACAATATTGTTGGCATTCCTTATAAATAGGTCAACCTTGATCCAAGAAGTTCTTCTAGATCCATCTCCTTCTAGGGGGCTTATAAACCTAATTGCATCAGGTGCTATATCCCCAACAGTAAAAACCCTTGTAGAGTCTGGTATGTTTATATCTGATAACCCCTCCTCTGCTAGGTAAAAGTCCCTAAAAGTAGTGTAGTCCTGAGAAGCTGTTATAGTCTTTTCATAAGATAAAAACTCTGGCCTCCTCTCGGTGGCAGCTGTTATTTTTATCTTAACAGAGGCACCCTCATTAATAGGGAAGTTTACACCACCCTCTCTCACAGCATCTACATTTATAGCAGGTCTACTTGTATCTGAGTCACCCAAATAATCCTCTTGATAGAAGGTATTACCGTTATATGTTATATTGAAACCAACTGGCTTTATTTTCATGTATGCTCCAGCAGGCTCTATTACTTCCTCTCCTGCTGTACCACTTGTAAAGATTTCCCCTGTAAGAGGGTCAAACCTATTGTCTGGTATAAAATTCTCTGTCTTTGCTGTAACCTCTAAAACTGTTACTTCAACAGGCTCTAGTAATATTCCAGTGGAGTCAGATTTTACTATTAGGGTATCTCCGGTCACCACTTTGTCTTTACTAGACCCCTCTAACTTCACCCAAACAAACTGGCCATCCTCGAAGAACTCTGTAGCAAATATATTTTGATACAGCCCTCTATCTTGCTTTATAGCAAACTTGTACTTTGTTGCCCCTACTGGAGCCTCACTGTTAATAGTAACCCTTAGCTTATTTTGTAATTCAGAGAAAGCCTGCTTTATATCTACTGTGTTGGTCTTAGATGTTATAACTGTACTCCTCCTACCGTAGTCATCCATGTATACAATCCCAAGCTCATAACTTCTATTAGTCTTCACCGATGCCAGAGCACTCTCTACACCAGAATATATAAAGGTACCTGCTCCATTAAAGTTCCAATTATAGGTTACAATTGTAACATCACCATCTGTGATGTCCCCATCTATTGGAGTGTTATCTACTGTGAAGGTAGTTGAAGGAGCTGTTATTGTTAAAATACTCCCCAATAAACTTAAGGTAAAGCCTTGCTCTGTAGAGGATACACTGTCCACAGGGGGTGTTATTTCCCTATTCGTGTTAAAGTAGGTTGTGTAAGTATCTTCTATAAAGGATACAAACTCTGGGCTATTAAATAGATCAGCAGTGCTTATGTAGTCTCTGTTCAGTATAAAATCTAAAGCCCCATCAAAAGAACCACTAGAGTTATCTGGAGCCCTTCCATCTAGGGAAATTTTATAGGATAGTCTAGTACCATTTGTTAGTGGTACGTTGGATACATCCACAATCAGATCCCCCAAGCTAACTGTGAAGGGTGTTTCTAGTTCAGCTATTTCTGTAGAGTCTCTCTCAACACTGAAGTCAACATCTATCTCCGCTTTGTTTACACCCTTTATATCGAAGCCTTCTGTGTAATTACCATAAACTAACCTACTCCCTATAATTTCTTGGGCTTTGGCTAGGTAGGGTACATTATCATAAGACCTAAAGAGTTCATCCTCTGGTAGAGCTACTGTTCCCTTATTGTTTATAAAGGTGTAACTTTGAGGTGTGTTATCTGCCCATCCTTCATCTGCTTTGTTAAATGCTTCAGCTCTATAAACTGTGTTTGAGTTTGACCTTTTAAACACAACCTCTATGTCAGTTACGTTCTTTGAACCAGTGTTAAAAACAAGTTCTATAGCGTTAAAGTTGTTTGTCATACCCCTGTTCTCCGAAGTATCTACATCGATATCTAAGGGCTTAGGTGAGAAGGCGTAGTAGGTAAATGAGGATAGGGCACTCTTCTCCCCATCTATGTACTTATACCTAGTGGCAAAACTAAAGAACTCATCCTTTAGTGTAAGTAAAGAGGAGTTTGGATCAAAAGTGAAGTTTAAATCTGGTGCATATATTGGGGGCTTCTTAATAACAGATATGTCATCCTCTGTAAAGGAGTCTGGTGCAGACCCTATGAATCTATTAACGTTCACAACTCTCGGTGGGTTTAGGTCATCAGTCCAAAACAGAAGGTCATTATCGCTATCAGTATTTACTATAAGGTTTACCCCCGTAATTAAGTTTGTTGGGTTGAAATTCAAAACACCATTGGTACCATCGGATTCTAATATGGTTTCAAGTGTTCCACCAACCCTATTATATCTAACAACCATATCCCTAGCAGGGCTTGAAATAAACCAGTACAGCCTCTTTCTAGACCCATCCTCATAGGCACCTATGCATTTATAGGTATCATCTATAGCAAAACTACTTAGCTTCTCTGTCCCCAATATGTTCTCGATAGCCCCCATATCTGAACCATCTGTGTTAGATACGTTTACGTTTAATGCGTGAGGATATTGACCCTTTGGCATAAGCCTCTCGTCAATATCCTTATTTAGCTTACCTTGAACAAATGTGTTTTGAATTTTCATATTATACCACTAGTATTACTTCTGATTTGTGAATATATACCATGTCCTTTTCCCCCTCTATGTTAGCATCCTTTCCTGAGGTGCTCCTAACCTTAATAATGTCACCCTCCTTAATATCTGTTTCCTCGGAGCATACCAAGACTACACTTAGGTTTTTGACATTGGATGTGTCCATTGTTATAAAAGACTCACCGGAATTACTCTTTGTAACTTCCTTGCACAGAAGATTTCCATTTAACATTCTCATATAAAATCTATTTTAATTTGTTACTTAATCCACTTAGAGGAAGCCCTAAATATTTGTAGTAGATCGTCCTTCCTTAATGTGTTTATCCTCCTCTTAGAGGTTCTTATGCTATTAAAGTATTCCTTTTTAGCTCTGTGTTTTTCATTGGCTGGTACATTTCTACTCCTCTTTATAAGTTCAAAGTAGATGTAATTCATTATAGCCCCCTCAGCAAACTTGTGTATTCTGATATCACTCTCTGGTCTACCCTCACAACCAGTATACAAACCGTCTGAAATATACTCTAAGACAATGCTTCTCCCAAAGGCATCTGAACCAAATTGTATTATACCCGTATTTTTGTCGAGTCTGTACCTACCATTTTCAAATACTCTACTAGTATCTAGGTTGGGGCTAAAGTTACTTATAAAGCTGTACCTTGTACAAGGTGTATCACTCCCCTCACTTATACTCTCAGTTGTATCTGCACCTAACGGCTGTCTAATACCCTCAGAGGTTAAGACACATCCATCGGAATCAAAAAGGAGCTCATAGTCATTATCCTGTAGATACCCCTCCGCTATAGACATACTGTTGTCAACTGCCATTGGGTGTAGCTGGCCTTGATCATCAACCCAAGATATCCTAACAAAGTTAACGAAGTCTGGTGGTAGAGTAACATTTAGGCTAGGGGAAAGTTCCAGCTCTATTGCTCTGACCTCCCTTAGAACATCAAAGTAAAACTCCCTTAAACCTCTCATTGCTTGGTACAATATTTTGAACCTAGGTGTGTTGGCTGTATAGTCATCCTGATCCCTAGACATCAGGTAATTGTTTATAACCTCCTTTAGTGTTACATAAGAGTATGAGCCCCACTCTTCTGGGCTATTGTAGTAATCTGAACTATTCATAGTAATTAAGTGTTTTACCTCCTGTTGTTTTTCTGCTACCTTTGCAAATTACTGCCATTAACTTTCTTCTTTGTTATTATTTTTATCTTTAAGAATCTCAGCTATCTGTGTAACCTGTGGCTCCCTTAGATTTATACCAAAGTAAGTTAACATCCTCAATACAATATTTGAAAACTCAGACTCGTGTAATTCAAAATCTTGATAGTCTGTTGCTGAAGGGTTAAATACAACATCACCTCCCCCTAAAACGAAGAACGTCCATTTAGGTGCTTTAGGTGTCCTTAGATACCTTAACTTTATTTCTGAAGGTAATGTGTCCGGATACACTCTAATAACATCAGAGAATCTCTCATATACAGGGTAGGTTAAAGATGGTTTGGCTATAGAGGATTGTAAGTAGGTTAAACCCCTTCTCTCTGCCTCCTCTATGACAAATAGTTCTGGTAGGTTCTCATAGTAAAGACCATCATCTTCCATAAAGTACATATCCTGTGGTAACGGGTAAAATCCAGTATTTTCCTTAGTTAAGGTTGACTCTGCAGCAAACTGATCTATTCTTTGTCTCTCATTAAATGGTAGATTTGAGTAACCCTTATTGGTAAGGCCTCTATTCTCCCTATTCTTATCCCTATTCTCATCCTCAAAATACTCCCTGAATATTTCGGTTTGTACGGTATTAGCTAATAAATTAAGCTCAGTAGGTGAGACGTACCCATTGTTTTCCTTATTAACTATCGTATTCAGTGTTTTGTAAACTAGATCAATCATAGTTGCAAATATAACAATTTTTTCTGTTTGGTGTTAATGTAAAAACCCCAACGCTTTTGACATTGGGGTTTTAGTATAATTGGTTGGTTATTAACTTCTCCTAGTCATTTCCTCTAGTACTAAGATTCCTTCATCTGTTGATAAGAAGTCTGTAAAGTAATCTATTAGATCTTTACCTAGTGGGGCTGTAGCAATAACTTCTCCCTTGTTCCAAGTTATGGACTTGTTGTTAGGGGATTTTCTTATAACTCCATCCTTTAGTGATTTAAGTACTAAGTACTTTCTTAATATCTCATCATCATCAAAGATTGAAGGGTTACCTGCATCATCTGAGAAGTAGTATGGATCTGTTTCTATTGAGTTGTAAAGCACCTGCTTTAATTCTTCTATCCCCTTAGCACCTGCTTCATCCACAGACCTAAGTAAAACAGCTACTTCAGCTTTTAATGCATGAATACCATCTTTCTCCTTAGCCTTAGATCTAACTAAGTACTTAAGGTCAATTTTAAGTTCATCAATCTCAATACTCTCTTTAGCTTCTTGCTCATCATTGATTAACTCGAACCAACTTCCTCCGTTAGATACGTTAGATGGGTGAGCATTTAAAAACTTAATTGTGGTAGGCTGATCTCCTTTTACCTTTAATACCCCTAAATTGAATATAATAGGGTCTACTTTAGCATACTGGCTTTGTTCCTCAACATATATGCTTTGCTCGTTAGGGCAGTGTCTAATGGCTCTCCTAGTGGCGTTACCATTTTCATCTTTTTCAAATACCGTTAGGTTTGCCTTTCTACCTGTTTTTAGGCTGAATGTAAGGCCGGATCTGTTGTCTGATAATCTGTATACTAATACATCTGTTACTGTGTTCATCTTTTTGATTTAATTTAAAATTGTAATTGACTTAAAAAAAAATAAAGGGGAAAGTTAGAACCTTCCCCCTTATTATACTTAATAATTATTCTGTTCCTTCGAAAAGCATAAAGTTGTTAGCACCAACTGTGTTTAACATTCTTTCAGAAAGGTGGTGCTCACGCATTACATCTTCATCATCTGTGTTAACACCAAATACTGAACCAGTCAACCAGTTCTTGTACTTACGGCTTTCTACTTTAGAAGCTCTGTACATACACTGTAGGAATGGAGTTGTAAGTTTATCGCCTGCTCCGTTTCCGTTGTATGCTCCTTCGTAAACCTCTTTGCTACCAATTGGTACTAAGATACCTCTTACTTTAGCAGCTTCTGGCTCTGCACCTAACAATGTTGGGTCGTTAAGTAACTTGTAATCCGTTTTGTGGAAGTTGTAAGTACCTCTTGTAAATCCTTTAAATCCTAGGTTTACAGCCATGTCCTTATCGTTGTTGAAGATACCATAAGAAATACCTTCTGCATAACCTGCATTAAGCTCTCCTAGCATATTATCAATAGCTAAAGACTGTGCTCTATCCACGTAGAATGTGTAATCTTGAATTTTACCTTGAGCATCGAAACGCTTAACAATATCATCAAAATCTAGAACTGCATCAGCAATACCTTGGTAAGTATTACCTCTGTCACGGATTGCTTCAAGTAAACCTTCAGTACCAGTAGTACCGTTAGCTTCTGCTGCGGTACCTGCTTCTGCTACCTCTCCGTTAATCATAGAAAGCTCCATACGGTCTTCCCATCTACGTCTTGTGTCTAACTGATCTTGTAGGAACCATAAGTACCCACCTTCATTTGTTTCTACCCAAGAGATTTGAGCAACGTCTGAACCGTTAACCTCAAAGTTATCTTTCTGGATGATTGGTTTGTTCTCTAAGATTGTGAAATCTGTAGAAAGACTACCTTGCATTCCTTTTGTCCCTTTAGAGAACTCAGAACCATCTACAAAAGCAATGATGTCTGTAGCTAATGGTAAGCTATCTACACCAGCACTCTTATAAGAAGCTACTGTAAAAGTGTTTGCATCAACAGCAGTAATAACACCACGTCTCTTTACTGCACCTGCAGAAAGACTTAAGGTCTCTCCTACACGGAATACGTGACCATTCTTAGTGAAAACACCAGCTCCTGTTCTACGTACGTCTTTGTAAACAGTGTGAAGACGACCTTCTTCTGTCCAAATGTACTTGTCAGATGCCATTGAAGACTCTGATCCTAGCATATATAACATTCCTGTGATGGAACGGTTACCGAAAATGTTTGCTATCTTTTCGTGTTTTTCTGGTTCATATTGACTTGTATAGTCAAATAATGAAATGTAGTTAGTCTTGGTAGCTACTTTTTTGCTACTTGGGCTAATCTGGTAAGTTGGGTTTGCGTTTAAAGCCATTTTTTAATATTTACGTTGTTATTTTTTTCCAAATCTTAATCCTATTGTTTGCTTCCCGATAATTTTATCAAAGTCATCAATCTTAGATCCTCTTTTAGGTGCATTAGGTTGGTTTATGCTACCCTTGTCATCAAAGTTTGTGTTCTTTGTTTCATCAATAATAGAGTCCTTTCCTGCGTTTAAGCCTTGCTCATAAGCCAGTTTTAACATCTCGCCATGGTACTTGATCTTAATACCATCCTCAACTACTGCCTTGTGATTCCAGCTACCATCTGAATTTCTCCAATGTGGCATCTCTTCGATAGTTCTGCTTACCTCTTTCCTGTATTCAGGTGTAATTAAAAAGTCTAATTCACTATCACCGAGATCCAACTTTAAGACCTCTGTTGACTCTACCGCATCTCTCACAGCTTTAGTGTAATCCTCCTGAGCTTTTTGTGTTGTTTGCATACTCTGCTCAACTTCCTCAGCAAATTTTAACTTGTTCTGAACTTCTTCTGGTAGTTTTGCTAAAGAGGCATCACCAAGCTTACTCTTAAATCCTTTTAAAGTCTCCCTACCTTCGATAGCAAGCTTCTTAAGTCTTAATCGTTTTCTTGAAGCTTCATCATCTAAGTCATACTCTGACTCAGCATAATCGCTAAGTTCCTGTCTTAACTCTTCCTCAGTAAATGTTGGGTACTTATGCTGCAGAAACTCTCTTACAACATCCAAATCACTTACTTCGTCATAGTTCTTTTGAAACTGTAACCAATCTTCAACACTTCTACCCGTTTTGCTTCTGAACTCATAAAGCTCTTTAAGTAATGGATCTGACTCCAAGGGATTAACTTCTGGCTCTTTAGAAAGATCCTCTATTGAGAATTTTTTACCTAGCATCTCGCTTAGGTACTCTTCTACTGCCTTATTATTAAGACCTGTTGGAACTGAATCCTCTACGGGTTTATCGTTATTCAAAGAAACGTCAGGTTCTACCCCCTCGCTATTTTTTTCTACAGGTTGATCTCCTGTTTTACTTTTATCTTCTTCAAGTAAACCTTCTTCCGGTTTATTTGTACTTGTTAAAGTATCTACTTCTCCACTCTCTAAAACATCTGGTTCTACGCTCTCTGATTCCAGATCTGATTCTTCTCCCTCTATTAATGGGGTATCTTCTCCTTCTTCTTTTAGTTGTAACCCAAGATTTTTCTTAAAGTTACTTATGTTTAAGTCTGACATTCAATTAGATTTTATTATTAATACGGCAAATATATGTTAAAAAGGTATACACTTGTTTTTAACTGGGCTCCATCTCACTTAACTCTATTGACCCAGATATATTATCTTCACTAGATTCAAAGTTCTGAGCCCTCTTACCAAAAGCTGCTTGTTCTTTTAGCTTAGATTGGTTGGTGCTCTGCTTATCTATCCTTTGATCCTTCCTATCCTCCTTCTGGCTTTCTCTCGTAGCCATTGCCTGAGCATCAATCCCCCTTAGTTGCATATTGTACTGGAACTCTTGATCCATAAGGCCAGATTTTACTGCAGCCTCTTTCTCTAGTTCCATCATCTTAGCCTCTGATTTAGCTCTTATAACCATAACATCTGCTTCAGACTTCATTTGTAACTCCTGTTGCTTTGCTTGAGCTCCTGCTTGAGCTGCTGCTTGAGCTGACTGAGATTGAGCTGCCATCATCTCTTTCTCATGGTTTCTCTTCTCCTTTTCTCTTCTTATTCTTCTGGTTTTAAGGAGTTCATTAGCAAGTTTTGTGTTGCCAATATTTCTAATATCTATTGCATCATCCAAGGTAATAAGTTCTTTCCCTAAAGCCTGAGCTATATTCCCCTCTAAGAATTGCTTCTCTTGAGCATCCGGTTTTAGTTCTATATTGATACCTAAATCATGTAGGTGTAGGTTTTGAATTGCTTTTAGTATTTCTACGTTAGCTGTGCCTATAGCGTTTATGTAAACCTTCCTTAAATCAGAGTAAGTAAAAATATCCTTTAACCTTAAAGACAACCCCTTACCTAACCTCTCACTAATATTTAAACCTGCATCTAGTATGTGTCTAGTGGCTGTGTTTGAGTTTAGTGCTACCATTTGCTGTACACCAACCAATGTATCTGGGTGTGGATTACTAGCATCTGCCCCTTGAGGTATACCAATAGCATCCCTCAATAACCCTAGATAATGGTTGTACGCCATTATTAACCTATCCACACCCTGAACAATACCGTTATTAAGTTCTTTTATAGGTTGTTGACCATAGTTGTAGTCCCCCTCTATTGTTGAGGAAGCCCCTAAAACATTACCTGTTTGATCATATATATTAATAAGCTCCATTGGATCCAGTGAACTACCATCACCTAGAGTCACTTCGTTTAAGCCGGTTACATCAATGTAAATACCATTAGGTCTAGCCTTAGCAATCATTTGTTGAAGCTTAATGTGGATTATTTGCATTTGATCTATGTATGGTACAACCTTCTCAACTGTACTCAACGCCTTGTTTTGGTAAAGGTCTGGAGCATACATGATATAGTTTGGGTAGGTTATGTTCAAGTAGCCTTTAGGCCTGATCATATTCTCACACATTTTATAGTTGAAAATTTTATTTGTCCCCAAAACAATGGCTCCTTCATACCAAACATCTATAACCTTTTTAGATACGTCATATCCTGTGTAGCTACTATCTTTTTTATCAAAGGTGCTTTCCTTTTTAATCATCTTGAAGCCCTTGTTCTTGTTGTATTTCTTTTTATAGGATAGAGTCTTAGTAGACTTAAATGTAAAGTACATCACGTCCACCATCGTACCCGATAGGTCATCTTCTCTTTCATACTGATCATCAACACCTGTTTGGTGGTACTGACTCCACATAGTGGTAGACTCAGAAATATCTTTTAATTCCTCATCGTCAAACTTACCATTTGATATTCTCTTGAGTTCGTTAATAGAAATTCTGTCAACTTCACCAAAGTAGTTTACATTCTTAAAGTTTCTGTGTTGAGGTGTTGAGTAGACCATTCTTGCTGGGTCTACCCAATCTACTACTATCCCCTTGGATGGATCTGTTGTGTGTTTGATTGCCCCCAGACCAAGAGTTGTTATATCCTCTATAACTCTACTCTGAGTCTCATCATAATCATTCATTTCTAAGGTAAACTTAAGGGCTTCCTCAGTTGCTATTTCTATTGCAGGTTTATACTTTAACTTCATGAAAAGATCTACCTCTTCTTGAGTTTCTGGGTATTCCTCAGCATTATCTGGCATTATGTCTACCCCTAAGGTTGCCTTGGCAGCCTCCATAATGGGTTTAGCATAAACATAATCCTCTAAGCTACTCTTGTATTTGTTTTTTAAATCTGTTGAAAATTCATCTACTGCCTCAGCTTTAATATCAAAAAGTCTCTCAGTCATTTGGTTAACGATGAGTTTTACAAACTTAGGTAGTACTTGCAGCGGTCTCCAGTCATAATTAGAGTAGGTTGATCCCTCTCCCCCTAGTAACTTTTTGTATAAACTAGTTTCTTGTTCTCCCCTAGCATAAAGCCTTAGACTATGGTATTTAGACCTTTTGTCGTAGTAAGTACATGATCCCCTCTCTGGTCTAAAGAACCACTCTTGTTCTATAGCTTTAGCAAATTGTAACCCGTACTCCTCTTTTTCTTTAATTTCATCCGGAGCCAAAACATTAGGGTATCCGGCTTTACTAAATAGGTCTTTATATGTCTTTTTATCCTTCATAGTAGATTTTATGCAATGATTGCAAATTTAGGTATTTTAATTGCTTGATAGTTTTTCACTTATTGATCCTTTGTTACTGTATTTTTTTATGAATCCTGATATGTTTACTTTCTTTGGTTCAGGCTTCTTAGGTTGGTACTTATTCTCTTGACAAGCCATAATTGCTAGGCCACTGGAAATAACGGCATCAAACTTTGTTCTCTTATCTGGGTTAAAAGCCAACCACTCTTTTAGTGTTTCATTAAATGGCATATCCCCCATAGAGTTTAGTGGTCTTAAATTTTTTACTTCATCCCTGTACAATCCCGTGTAATTCTGAATAAAACTACCTATAGCTCCCATGTGGGAATCTAAAATATCTTGTCCTGACATCATCTGTCCCCCGTACTTCAACTCATTAGGGTTAAGCTTACTTTTAGGTCTATCTAACCTGTCCATGGCAAAATTCCTATAACCCCTATTGGCCATATGCCTTAATAGGTCAAGTCTGTTTGACTCAACTAATATCCTAGCCCCGTAGAACCTAATACATTTTATAACATCCTCAAAAAACACATATTCATCTGATGGTCTAGCTATATACTCTAGAACAAACTTATTCTTTGGGACATTATCTTCTGTGGGTAGTATCAAAGTCTTCCCGTGAAGGGCACCCTTTGATCCTTCCCCATGGGTACTCTTGTAGGAAAATGGGTCACATCCAAATCTTATGGAGTCGTTTAATGGATAGTATTGACCATTAATATCCTTAACTCTATTCTGTAACTCCTTTGTTCCATCAACTGAAGAAGGTAGCCAAGCAACTTTAAACCTACCATCTGACATAGGGTGAAACTCCACCTTACTGTCGACTACTCCGTCAACCCACTCAAAATTACCTACTACATATTTAGACTCTTGTAGTAAAGTCTCGTTGTAATCCATTTGCTCAAATAAGTTTTCCATGTTGAAAACACACTCTGTGGCTTCATCCCTCATCATGTGCTCCACTGTTCTTGGGTAAGTCCTAATCTGTTCGTTGTAAGCTTTTTCACTTTGCTTTCTCTTTTGCTCCTCAATAGCTAACAAGTAGTCAAGGGAACCCTGCTCTATAACCTCGTTGAACACATTTCTTACCTCTCCTTTCGGTTTAGTGTCCCAACACTTACCATACTTATCAGTAAATTCCTCCATGTTCTTGTGGGCTGGGAGAAAGTGGAAGTAAAGACCTGTTGCTGTTTTCTTAGTTTTAGGGTCTCTATCTTCTACTCGTGAGCTTTTTATGAGCTCAACACCCTGAGCCCCACCCTTTGCGTGAATACCCATAGTGGATCCTGCTAACATCTTACCCTTGACTCTACCGTTTGGCATCATCGTTGGGGCAACCATACCTAAGTGAGTGATCACATCGTTTGGTGCCTCTATTTTGAACACCTCATCCAATATGTAGGTGTCTAATTTTATCGAGTCATAACTACCGTTCTTAGTGTTACGCCAGTCCATACTGGTGTTAAGGTAATCTGACACGTTAATGTTCTTTGTCTTTTTCTTTTCCTTGCTGTTATCAGAGGGTGCACTAAAGTATAATTCCTTTGGTGAATCTAATTTTCCTCTAACAATAGGCCTAAACCAGAAGGGTAAGTTAAGAAAGGCATATGACTCCTTTGAAAAAGCTTCCTCACCATCCGCACCAGACTTACTCATAAGACCGTGTTTTGTGTTGGCTGTTGTAGTGGCTCTGTTTAGTTTAGCTGCTATAGCACAATAAGTAAAACCAGTTCTCCTTGATTTACCAAATAGAATACCTAGGCTCCTGTTATCTACAAGACAAGCCTCTATAAAATAAAAAAGGTCTCTTTGAGCATCCCTGTAGTTCATGAACCCACCAGAATCCAGCATCTTACAGTAGGTTAGGGCAAAGTAGTGGTGTCCAGTTAAGTAGGTTGGTACTCCTTTGTTATAGAACCAAACTCCCTCTAACCTTCTTTTATATTCTTGTTTAATGAAGTCCTCATAGTCGTCCACATTGCTTGTGGTGATCATAGGTATATTTGTCCTCCTCCAATATTGTTCTTCTTCTGAAAGGTCGTGGAAGAGTATGTCCTCATGATCTGGTACTTTAGGTAGTACAATACCTAGGTCATCTAGTATTATTTTTTTACCTTCTGTGCTTAAGGGGTCTATTATTACTGCACCACCCTCTGTTAATCTTTTCTTGTAGTAGTGTTTTATACTAAACATTTCTCCTTTAGCGAACTTTTCTGGGTGCCCTATAGTAAAGTCACTTTCAGAAAAGGTCAAGTCATTTGTATCTAACTTTTCCCTTAGTTCTTTGAGCTCTTTTTCTATGTCAAGTATAGCCTCTAATATAATAGGCTTAGACATAATAGCTGAGTCATGCTTGTGAGCCTCTAGCACATCGAAGTCTATTTTTATGCTTAATGCCTGCCTGAGTATTGCCAATGAAGAGTCCCCTGCCGAAACAACACCCTCAATATAACCCCTTAATATTGTATCTGTTGGTTTACTTGGGGAGTCTATCCACCTGTTTATAATCTTCTTGGCTCCACTTAAGGAACTAAGCTTAGATTTAGCTATAGACCTCATTCTTTCAGGCTCAACATCAGACAGGAGTTGGTTACCTAAAAAGTCATATTTTAAGCCCTCTATAATGGTGTCTAACGCTAATTTTATTTCTCCTGATAACCCCCTCATTCTATCGCCCTTATATCCCTTGTTTTCATCCTATAGTAGAGTGTACCCTCAATATTGAACTCATACTCACTATGTTCAGAGAACATTACGATAGATCCTTTTTTGCAACCTATTTCTATAAGCTCTTTATTAGGGTGAGTTAGTATTCCTTTTTGATGTTCCCTACCTAAATAATCCTTTTTAACACCCAATAAAAGTTCCCCTCCTTGGTCTAAATTCATAGGTTGTACAAAACAGAATGGTGTAATTGCCTCCCAAAGGGAACCTCTCTTATACATAAATATCTCAGTTAGGGGTACAAAGTACAAGTTGTCCTCAATGTGAAAATCACTTCTTACCTGCCTCCCTGAAACACTGTGTTTACTTCTTAGTATGTTATGGTGTATTATTACCTTATCTCCTCTCTCTAGTAAAGTGAAATGTGGTGCAGACTTAACTGTAGCAACCCTGTTTATGTGTGATACGCTTTCTATAGTGGAGTTAACAATTAGTTTCTCTCCATCAAGTATCTCTTCTTGATTGTTATAGGCCTCCTCAACCTCTACTATGACGTAGTTAGTTGACTTCATTACTCGAAGTTTATATCGTTCTCTACTATACAAGGCATATCTACTAAAGTCTTCCACAAGACAACCTCCCCTTCATTCTCTAGAAATATGTCGTAGGCCATATGACCTCTTTCAGATAAACTTTCATTTTCGAGTATCTGGACTAGTTTATAAGGAACTCCTTGAAGATTATATTCAACACCCACTTGAAAGTGCATTGCCTTATCTGGGTAATTCTTTCCAACGGTAACTTTTCTAATTATTGTGTTATTCATAATAGATTTTATTTATAGTAAACACAAAAATAGTTGATTTTGGCTTGTAGTCGTTTTAGGCTATCCCTTCTCTCATTTCACCCCAAATTTATGTGCCGGAGTTTTAGGGAATGTTTCAGCACTTCCAAAATCTCTAGTTTCCGTTAGCATTACGTCTACGTGATAGCCATCTATAAAGGTAGCTTCTGTTTCCTCCGTTGCAGGTACGTCTACTATTTGCCCTACCCATACCACCGCCTTTGT
>Ga0099851_1000457_pt1 | contig 16849 bp, 35 predicted proteins | sample CB_VirMetaG_6_FD_78176 | JGI IMG/M metagenome (GOLD analysis project Ga0099851, IMG submission 78176) | Freshwater to marine saline gradient viral communities from Chesapeake Bay - CB_1508_2 Viral MetaG | ecosystem: Environmental > Aquatic > Marine > Coastal | place: USA: Chesapeake Bay... | reverse complement strand
GATTTTATATGGAAAACGTTTGAGGATTATTTGGCTGATGTTGAAAAATGGGCGATCGAATGTAAAAGGATTTTAGCAGATAACGGAACTTTGTTTTGGTATGGACACGCTAAAAATATAGCTTATGCACAAGTAATTTTTGATATGCACTTTAATTTGATTAATAACATTGTTTGGGATAAAGGCTCATTTATGGGATTAGAAGAAAGCGAAGGATTAAGAAGTTTTGCACCTTGTACCGAAAGGATTTTAATGTATGGAAGTAAAGCACAAGATACAACTGGATTAAAAGAAGTTGAAATGGGACATGTAGCACCAAGAAATCCTTTTGCTTTGGAACTAAAAAAAGCAAGATTAAAAAAAGGCGTAAGCATTAATCAAGTTGCTGAATATGGTAAATTTTACGGCAATGTGAATCACGGTGGTGCAGTAACAAATTGGGAGCGTGGCTATAATGTACCATTAAAAGAACAATGGCAAATACTTTGCGAAAACTTACCAATTGAACGCAAAGAGTATGAGGAACTTCGCAAAGAGTATGAGGAACTTCGCAGACCATTTGCAAACTACTTTAAACTTCAAGAGATATTTAGATTTTCAAATGAAGCCGTAAAGACTGGTGCAAAATATGACCACGACACGGTAAAGCCTGAAAAGCTTACAAGAGCTTTGATAATGACTTGTAGCCGTGTGAATGATTTAGTAGTAGTGCCTTTTGCTGGAAGCGGTACAGAGTGTGCAATGGCTGTAAAAGAAAACCGTAAAACAATAGGATTTGAAATAACAGAAAAACACGCTAAAATGTCAAATGATAGGGTGAAAAATATATTACGTCAGCCGTCTTTATTTGTCGGTTCGTAGCACTTGCACATAACGTTATCAGGCTTGCAGAAGTGGCAAAAAAGCAAACCTTAATTTTCGATTTTGCCAAAACATTACAGACACAAAAACAACTTTAAATTAAACCTGAACTTGCCATTTTTGCAAACCTGTGTTAGCATTAGTGCGGTTCTTAAAACTGAATATTATTATGGAACAATTATTTAAAAGTGAAGTAAAATTAAGAAATGAAATTTTTGATAGAACACCGATAGAGGTTATCGAAAAGAATTTTATAATTTCTTTTTTCAAAGAATTACCTATTGAAGATTTAAAAAGACTTGTAAATTTTCAAATCTTAAATCCAAGCCAACAAAGTATAAGAACTGAACCAAGATTAAGAGAAAAATTATCGCAGTTATCTTATGAAAATTGTATTGAATTAAGATGTGAATTATATTTAGACAACGGAGTAGATGATTTGTCTTTAGGGCAAATAATTAATAAATAAATACAATGGAAAATAATTTAGAATACGCAAAAAAATACCTTTTAGAAACAAATTTTGATTTTTTTACACAATCAGAACAAAATGTTATAGGTAAAACTATGGTTCCGTATGCAAATCATATTTTAGAGGATAGACTAAAAATTATACAAGATAAATTAATGAAATTAAATAGTAATTTAAGTTCTAATCTTCAAGAAAAAAGAGTTGACCAATCTTATGAATTATTTACGCAAGATTTAAGTTCAATTTTAGACGATATTCGTCTTATGAAACGATAACGTAGCATTGATGCTAACGTCCTGCGGCTATACTTAGTGCCGAAATTGAAAACGAAAATTTACTAATTTAAAATAAATGTAATTATGAAAACAGAATTTGATAATACCGAAAACGAGGCATCGAGTATAGCACGTGTTAGCGGTTGTTATGTCGGAACGCAAACGCCAATTGAAAGATTACGAAATAAATTAACACCGTTTATAAATATTATTGAATTATTAGAAAGTGAAGATAATATTACTTTGCCTTTTATAGATAAATCAGAAAACAGCGAATTTAAAAACGATATGTTTGAAAGTCTTTTAGAAACTTGTGCAAAATATAAAGAAGATATTAAAACTCATCTTTCTGATTGCGAGGTTTTTTATAATAACCGCTAACGTTGTTGTATATGACACGTTGAGGGATTAGACCACAAAAATAAAATAACTTTAGAATTAAAATAATAATAACCAAATATTGACTGACAATGTGTTATATACTTTGTTAGCATTAGTTATAACTTAAAATAAAGAAAAATGAATATTAAAATACACTTACTTAGCCAATCAAAGAGCATTGACTATAAAAATATTAAAAATGCATACACCAAAGACGGTATGTACTGTATTTACACAGAAGATAATATTGTTTACAAATACCCTATGGTTAATATTTTTAGGGTAGAGGAAACTTATAATTAATGCTAACTAATCGCTATGTATATAAAATGTATTACAATAACTTTAAAACACCCATAAACAATGAAAGACGGTAAAAAAATAAAACAAATATCTAATCTAACTTACGAGCAAATAGCCGATAAGTTAGGTTTAAAAACAAGGCAGGACGCTTTTTATATGGTTAACAAGCAAAAGTTAACATACAAAGAATCTTTAGAGATAATGAAAAAACTTGAATTTTCAAAAGTTCAGTTAGCGCATTTTGATTTATGGTACCTAAAAGACAACGGACTTTGTGCCATCAATACAAAGGAAATAAAACTAAAATAATATGAATAATTTTAACTTATTAGAACTTTTTGCAGGTTCAAGATGTGTGGGTATTGAGGGCGAAAATTTAGGAATGAATGTATTTAGTGTTGATTGGACGGCTTATGAAAAAATAAATTTATCAATTGATATTGAAAATCTAACTAAAGAGCAAATTCCTTTTATACCTAATCACGTACACGCTTCATTTGATTGCACTACTTATACTATTGCTGCAATAAGTACTCACAGAAAAGGAACAGAACCGAAAAGCGAATATGCTAAAAAATGCGACAAGGTAAATAACCACGTTATTTCATTAATAAAAGAATGGTTAAAAGTTAATCCTAACTTAACTTTCACATTTGAAAACCCAAGAGGAATGTTAAGACATATGCCTTTTATGAAAGAGTTTACAAGGTACACAGTTTGGTATTGTCAATATGGAGATGATCGAGCAAAACCAACGGATATATGGACTAATTTAACCAACTGGACACCTAAACCAATGTGCAGAAATTACAAATATGATAAAGATGGAAATATCATTGATAAACATTGCCACCACGAAAGCGCAAGGCGTGGAGCAAAAACAGGAACGCAAGGCAAAAAAGGAAGTTACGAACGTTCAAAGATACCTAAAGAACTTTGTAAAGAGTTACTAAAGTGTGCTTTAGAATTAAATAAAACTAAAATAAATTAGTTTAATTAAAAATATTTAATTACATTTGCTAAACTAATAACTACTAAAAACTATATTATGAAAACTCAATTAATTAACCACTATTCGCAATTAATCATAGAACGTGTACAAAAAGAAATGATTGATAACGAAAGCGAAAACGGATCAATTGAATACGAAATAGCCAACTACCAATTTAATATCGACTTCACAGGTTCGATTAAAACAAACTACTCAACTGAACTTTCAGAGTCAAGCACAATCAAAGAATATATTAATTCAATCGATGTTACTTGCGTTTGGGGGCAAGATGACAGGCTTTTAACAAACGTTCGCAAAGCATTAGATAACGAAATATATAGACTAATTTTAAAAATGTAATTATGAAAAACAACCACTTAAAACAATGGAAACAAAGTATTGACAACAAAATTAAAGAAACCGAAACTAAAGTGACTTTCACTTTTTTACGTAAAACGGTAACTTTTAGAAGTTGGCTAAACGAGAAGTTAAGAGTGCCACAACGAGTAAAAGAGCAAAGGTTAATAACTGGATTAGTGGTAAGAACAGAAAGTTATAAAAACACTAAAATAATTAAAGTATATTAAGATGGGAGCGAGTAAAGAATTAATGTTCAGGATGCGAGAAGAAGAATACTACAACATCCCGATTGAAGTAAGAGAGCGTTATTTATCAAGTAAAAATTTAACTCCAGAGATTAACGACTTTGACGAATTAATCAAAGATGAAAACTTTGTTAACTTTAGAAAAGAATATAAAGCAGCAAAGAAAAAGTTTGAAGATTATCAATACATATTGAGAGAAAAATTAAGAAACGAAAAACTAAAAAAATGAAAGAACTATTAAGCGCATTAGCGAACGTTAAAAAAGAAGTTGGTACATTATCAAAGACAGAAACGAATCCTTTCTTTAAATCGAAGTATTTTGACATTAACAGTCTAATACAACAGATTGAACCACTACTCGAAAAAAACGGATTGTTATTATTGCAACCTATTGAAAATAATAAAGTAAAAAGTATTATTTATGAAATTGAAACAGGAGGTTTTGTAAGTAGTGAGATTGATTTACCAAATTTAACAGACCCTCAAAAATTAGGTTCAGCAATTACTTACTATCGTAGATACACTTTGCAAAGTCTTTTAGGTTTACAAGCCGAAGACGACGACGGAAAGGCGGCTGTACCAGTAAAACAAAAAGCAACTATTGAAATTTTAAAGAAAGCAAAAGAAGGAGGTTTTACAATACAACAAGTAAAGGCAAAGTATCAAGTAACAAAAGAACAAGAAACAGAATTTAATAATTTATAATAAAAGTTGAAGAGCCGACAACAACAAAAAAAGGTAGGCGTTTATAAATATATTTATTATGGCACAAGGTTATTACGGTTCAATTGATTTTTCTAAATTATTAGAAATGGCTAAATCAGGAAGTAAAGCATTTACTAAAAGCGAAAAAAACGGAAAAATTTACTTAAACATTGATGTTTATGTAAAAGATGAAGTAGACCAATACGGCAACATTGCAAGTATTAGAGGTACTTTTAAAGGTGCAGAAAAAGAAGAAAAGTTTTATTTTGCAAACTTAAAAGAAAGTCAAAATACTGGTTCTACTCCAGTAGAAGTTAATGAAATTCCAGACGTTGACAATTTACCTTTTTAACAACAAACACGCCTCGAAAGGGGCGTTATAAAAAACTAAATTATGGAAGACAAAGGACTTAGATATAACGAAGGCAAAACAAGGCACGACTTAACTCCTATATTTGCTCAAGAACAATACGCAACTGTTTTAACAAAAGGTTCATTAAAGTACGCAGAACGAAACTGGGAGCAAGGTATGAAATGGAGCAAAGTAACCGCTTCTTTAAAAAGGCACTTAAACGCTTTTGAAAACGGAGAAGATTACGACAAAGAAACTGGATTGTTACACACGGCTCATATTATGTGCAATGCTGCATTTTTAACAGAGTATTACAAAATATACCCACAAGGAGACGACCGACCGCATAAGTATCTTAAAAAGGCTAAAATAGGTTTAGATATTGACGAGGTTCTGGCTGATTGGGTTGGGCATTGGACTAAACACCACAAACAAGAAATACCTGAAAACTGGAATTTTGACAGAGATATAAAATCAAAGTTTGAAAGTTTGCAAAATGATAAAGATTTTTGGCTTTCAATTCCAGTAAAAACAAACCCTAAAGACATTCCTTTTGAACCTCATTGTTATATTACAAGTCGATCAATCCCTAAAGAATGGACTGAAGAATGGTTGGACAAAAACGGTTTTCCAACATTGCCAGTTTACAGCATTGGACACGGTATTAGCAAAGTAGAAACTGTGAAAAAAAGTGGGGTTGACATTTATGTAGACGATAGATTTGAAAACTTTGTTCAGTTGAATAATGCAGGTATTTGTTGTTTTCTTTTTGATGCACCACATAATAGAAGGTATGAAGTGGGATTTAAAAGAATAAAATCTTTAAAAGAATTAATCTAAATAATAACCTAAACCGCTTTAGTATCAATCTTAACTAATAGTTAATTTTTGATTTTAGGAAACTAAAGCGGTTTTTAATTAACTAAAAAAAAATGAAAACAATAATAAAACTAATGTACATTATATGCATCTATTTTAGCGCAATGATAATGATTACAGAAGACATGTACGCTATAATGTACATTTTACTAACTTTGATTATTTTAGTGGCTCTATGGCTGTTTTTTATAACTGATGAAATTTTTAAAGACAATGGAAAAAACATATAGCCATCACGATGTTTGCAAAATGCTAATTTTACATAGTTCAAGTCTAAATTACAGGGTTAAACAGTTAGGAATAAAGCCAGTATCAAGAGAAATTTCTTTAAGAATATACAGCGAGGCACAGGTAGAACTTTTAAGGAATTTTAAAAATAGATCGCTTAATGAAAATACTTTAAAAGAACAAAAAAGACAATGCCCTTTTAAGATAGTTGGTTATTTTGAAAATACAAGTACAACATCAATTCAAGAAATAGCGACAAATGTTAAATCCAGTTTTTACCAAACATTTATAGTGTTGAATGAATACAGAAATAACGGAACTGTTACAGTAGAATCTAAAATGAATAAATTATGAGTAAAAATATAAACGTAGGCAAATGGAATAGTTACTTTAAAGAACAAAAGCAACAGGCTTTAAAGGTTTTAGAATTAGCAAAGAAACAGGAACAAGAAAAACTTGAGAAAAATAGTTTGATATTAAATAAATAAAGATTAAATTTGTTTAAGATTTTTCATCATTTTAGTTTTTTTAGTTAGTTATTAAAGCCGTTCATTTATTTGTTCGGCTTTTTTATTTGTATTTAAAAATAATTTTGTATATTTGAAATGAAATTGTATTCACTTAATTAATTGGTCGGCAAGCATTATTTATTAAGTAACAAGTTAGGGATGTTGTAAAAGCATCCCTTTTTTATTATCTTTACTTTATGGCAAATTGCAAACATTGTAAAACTAAATTCACACAGAAATACATTAACTGTAGATTTTGTTTAGAAACAGAAGAGTGTATTAGTGCTTTCTTATTATTCAAAAAAGAGAAAGAAGAATCGAAAAGGCAAAAGGCTAATAAAGATTTTCAAATAGTTGAGCGTAAATACAACGATGATAAGAAACTAACTGCTGCACTTTTAAACACTAAAACACAGGTTCACGCATACGTACGTGAAAGAGATAAGGGAAAGCCTTGTATAAGTTGTAACAAGCCTTATCAAAGTGATTTTGAAGCAGGGCACCACTACTCGGCCAATAGTTTCTTAACTCTTAAATTCAATTTAGATAATATTTTTGGGCAGTGTTTATATTGTAACCGACATTTAGAAAGCAACTTCGACAACTACGCTTTAAACCTACCTAAACGAATAGGACAAGAAAGATATAATAAGTTAGTAGAACTCGCTGGAATAGATAAGCAATTTCAAAAGGTATGGAATTTAGAGAACTTAAAAGAAATTAGGAATGAAATAAAGAAACTTAAAAATGCTTGAAATAGAAGTAGTAGCAATTTGCCGTAAAACAAGTAAATGCAAAGGAATAAGCAAAATGACTATGGATCAATTCAAAGTCTTAAAAAAGAATCATGCTTTTATTTACCGACCTTTTCAACTTGGCTTTCATTCATTTAAAATTGAAGATTAGTTTAAAAAAGTTTTGTAGTTAAATATAATTAACTATATTTGTATTCAAGTTACGGTTTGGCGACATAGTAACGTAAAGAAATTATAAAGACCCGCAAGGATAAAGAACGCCAAACCTCTTTTGAACTGCGGGTTTTACTTTTTAAAAAAATATATTATGAAAAAAATATATATTGGAGAGTGCGAACATTTACAAAATTGTCACATAGAAGACAAAGAATGTTTAAAGAGATATATTCATATTATTAATCCAAGAACAAACGAGGTTGAATGTTTGATTTTTTGTAATGATTATCTAAAATTAAATTCAAAAAAAGATATTGATAATTTTACCTACAAAGAATATGTAGTTGAACTTATAGAGGTTGAAGTTTTAAAATATTTAAAAATTGAAAAAAAATATAGAGAACCTACAAAAACTCTTTCAAATCATTATTTTAACTTTTATATCTGTAATAGACCTTTTATCAATGCTGAAATATCTTTTAAAGAATTAATAGAATGGTATTATGATAATCCAACACACCAAATGTTGGAACTTATAAAAGATGAGTTGATTTCTTTTTTAGATAGATTATATTATAAAAAATATAAAACCAAATACAATGAATTAATAAGAATGTGTAATAAATTAAAATTAACAAACTGCATAAGCAAAGAAGATAAAGAAACAATATTAATAGAATTAATAAACGAAACATTTAAATTAATAATTAAAAACCAATAAAATATGACACCAGTAAACACAAAATCACTATTAGCATTTGTATTTAATCAAATGGAAAAATTAGACAACAATGAAATTGACATAGATAAGGCAAACGCTCAATCTAAATTAGTTCAACAAGCGAACAATATTATACGTTCAGAACACGAAAGAACAAGGGTTAAAATGGAATTAGCAAGACATAATAAAGATTTTAATTCTAATATTGAAATGAGAGAAATAGAAAGTAAAAACTTTTAATTATGAAACTAAAAAAAGAAATACAAATCGCATTAAATAATTGTGAACCAAACGAATAGGGGTTTTACTTTTTTAATAACTTAATTTATTTACATTATGGAAATTACATTCAGAACTGAGATTGACGGAGAAAAAAACTTCACAGAAATAACTGTTTCTAAAATTGAAAGCGGAGCATTTATCAGTATAACACAAACTTTTTTAGGTATCAAAGAGGAACAAGGAATACATTTTTTATCTAAAGAAAGTCTTTCAGATTTCATTGGAGCATTGCTACACGTTCAATCTAAATTACGTAAGTAATGGCAAAAGACCCAGCAGTGTTATTTTATATTAACGATTGGTTAACTTCAACCGCTGAAATGGATGCGGATGTGAGGGGATGGTATTTAAATTTATTACTACATAATTATGATAAAAAAGATTTACCAAATGATGTTGAAAAATTAGCAGTTTTATGTAATGTTAAGTTTTCAGAGTACGAAAGATTTGAACAAGTGTTTGAACAAGTGCTTAAACAAAAGTTTGAACAAACAGAAAACAATAGATTAACAAATGAAAGAACAAATGACATTTTAAAGAATAGAGAAGTATTTAAAGATAAGCGTTCTACTGCTGGTAAAGTATCATATATTATGAAATATATGTGTAAAAACTATAATAAACAGTACAAAACAAAAGACTTAAAAGAATTTGTTAAAGATAATTTTGATTACGAAATAGATTTAAAAAATGAACAAGTGCTTAAACAAGTGTTTGAACAAGTGTTTGAACTATATAGAAATGAAAATGAAAGTAATATATCTATATCTAAATATTTAAAAATAGAAGAGCGAGAAATTAATTTTAAAAAATCTATTTTAGAACATAAAGACAAATACGATATTGAACTTTTAAAAGAATTTTTTAATTATTGGTCTGAACCTAATCAACAAAAAACAAAAATGAAATATGAATTACAAAATACTTTTGATGTTTCAAGGAGATTAGTTAATTGGGCTAAAAACGATAAAACATTTCACAAGCCTAAAACAGAACCTAAAAAAACACTTGGACTATGATAGGATTTAAAGACATACCAAATTACGATGGATTTTATAAAATTGATAAAAAAGGAAATGTATTAAGTTTAAAAAATAAAGTTCATAAAATACTAAAGTCTAGAAAAAACTCTAACGGATATTTATATTTAAATTTATCTAAAGATGGAAAATATAAAAGTATGATGGTTCATAAACTAGTTGCAATTACTTATTTAGATCACACTCCTAATTTTAAACAAAACATAGTAGTTGACCATATAAATAACATAAAAACAGATAATAATTTATCTAACTTACAACTAATAACACAAAGAGAAAACACCTCTAAAAGATTTTTGAAAAAAAAGACTTCTAAATATGTTGGTGTTCGTTGGGAATATAACAAATGGGGCGCTAGTATTGTAATTGATAAAATAAATTACAGATTAGGTAGATTTGATAAAGAAATTGATGCAAGGAAAGCGTATTTAGATAAACTAAAAGAATTACAATTATGTCATGGAAAGATAAAAGCAATTTAAGCCGTGTATTCAACGTTTTTAAGCGAAGTAAGGATAAAGTATATAAAGAAGATATAAATGCCTTAAAAGAACTAGAAACAGCAATTAACGACTATTCAAAACGTATTGCGAAAGATAATTTAATATACTCTAAACTTTTAGCGATTTACTTAATACAAAATTCTTATTATTTAGGCAGTGCAAAAGAAGCAATTAAAGCACTTCAAAAAGAATTAAAAGAGCCTATTGATTATCATTTGCAAAGATTAACGATAGATTTAAATAACTTAGAGTTAACGGCTTTTTTAAAAGAAAAGGATTTAAACCCTAATTTATGGTTTGAAAAATTTAGAGAATTAAACAAAGAGCAAGAAGAAAGCGTTACTGAAAAGATAAAAAACCTTTGGACTTATGAAACAGTGGAAAAGTCTTTTTACTCAAGTGCAAACGATTTACTAAAAGACCTTGAAAACTACACTTAACTATGAATGATTTAAATTTTGATGAATTAGAAAATAAACTCAATGAAGTAGAAGTAGTTGATTTTAGTAAAATAGAAAATGATTGTTTTGTAGATTTATCTGAGGAAATGCCACACCCAGAGATATTACTTTCAATAGGTACTCACGAATACAAAGGTAAATTTTATGACACTCCAATTATGACTGCTGGAGAATTTAGCGCAATAGTAGCAACTTCAAAGAGTAAGAAAACATTTTTAAAGTCGGCTTTTTTAGGTTGTTATATTGGTAGAAATTCAAATGTATTATTTCCAAACATAAAAACACATAGGGAAGAAGACTACCAGGTATTAGACTTTGATACCGAACAAGGTAAATATTACACTCAAAGAACTTTTAGAAGAGTGCAAGAAATTACAGGATCTGTTTATGATAATTATAGAGGTTACGCAACAAGGCATTTAACAAGTAAAGAACGATTAGAGTTAATAGATTATTGTTTAAAAAATCAAGAAAAATTATACAAGGCTAAAGTTAAATTAGTTTCAATTGATGGTATTGCCGACCTTGTAGAAAACACAAATGATTTAGTAATGAGTAAAGAAGCGTCTGATTATGTTACAAAATGGACTTATGAATACGATATACACATTACAACTGTAATACATAAAAACGGAGTTACAGGAAAGCCACTCGGACACTTAGGAACTTACATACTTAAAAAAGCAGAAACAGTAATTGATTTAGAAATAATAGATTGCGAACAAAATAAAACCAGTAAGGATGTTAAAGTAAGCAATCCTTATTCAAGGGGCTATCGATTTGATGACTTTGTGTTTAATGTTAATTCAGATGCATTGCCTTATTTAATTGATGAATTTGATTTTTAAATTAACAAAAAAAGTTGTAACTTGCTGTCTATTAAGTCTGTTAAGTTTAGAAGAAGTTTAACTGAAAAATAAACAGCGTTTTAATGCTGGTTTATTGCAAGTTATAAATAAAAAAGCAAAAGTTTGGGAGTAGCCACCAAGTAAAAAACGAGAGGTGCTTTTGTTTTAAAATAAACTAAAAAAATATAAATTATGAAAACAAATTATTTTAAAGTACACAAAAATAAAAAACCTAAAAAGGTAAATTATTCAAAACCTTATACTAAAAAGGAAAAAGAAGAAATGGACAATATAATGGATGAGTTATATGATTTGTTTAAAAAAAATTTACACGAACTAAGAACGTCGATTAATGAAAATAACAGTCTATAAAACAAATAACGGATATTTAAAACCCTCCCATCAATCGGATCAAGAGTATTTTAATAAGATGCCACTAAATGAACCTTTTGAAATAGACTACACCAAAGGGAGAAACTCGGGATTTCATAGAAAGTTCTTTGCACTTATGAACCTTGCTTTTGAAAATCAAGAATGTTACGCTGTAATGAACGACTTAAGAGAAAAAGTAATTATTAGAGCGGGATATTATAGAGAGGTTATAGATATTGAAACAGGCGAAATAGAACAAAAAGCAAAGTCTATTTCATTTGCTAATATGGATGAGTTAGAATTTCAGAAACTTTACAACGATTGTAAAGCCGTTATTTGTCAATGGATAAAAATAGATAACGAAATGATTGCAGAAGAAATTGAACAATACTTTTAAAAAAAAACTAATAAAATTGTTTTAATTAAAGTTAAAATAAATTTGTATATTTGTATAAATGGGAAAAAATAAATACATAGCAACACCTGAGATACTTTGGCAACACTTTTTAGATTATAAAGAGTATGTTAAAAAGAATCCTATAATAGTTAAAGATTGGGTAGGTAAAGATGCAACTGATGTTTATAGAGAAAAAGAACGACCATTGACGATTGAGGGATTTGAAAACTATTTAGAAGACCAGGAAATAATAAATGATTTAAGTAATTATTTTGCTAATTCTAATAATGCTTATTCAGATTATTCAACTATCTGTTCACGTATTAAAAGAAATGTTAGACAGGATCAAATTGAGGGGGGTATGGCTGGAATTTACAACCCAAGTATAACTCAAAGACTAAACGGACTTGTAGACAAAAAAGAAGTAACTGAAAATACACCCAGAAAAATAACTATCAAAGTGAAAAGGAATGAAAATACTGAGGATAAATAATTCTATTTTATTTCTTAAAGTTAGAAAAGACTTTGTTAAGTGTTATTTCTTTTATCCTATTTCTATTTTTAATTGGATATACACGAGTAATACTATCGAATTAACTGATGTTACTGTTAAGTTAGTTGTAGAGGTTTACAAAGATTTACAAAAAGACTATGATCGAAAGTATAACATTTGAAGAAGGTGTTTTTAATAACATTTACCACGAAATAGATGAGGTATTTAACAATAACGATGTTAGATACCTTTTTGTATATGGTGGCTCTTCGGCTTCAAAGACTTACTCATACGTTCAAAGGACTATTGTTTATATGCTTGAGGGTAAAGATAATAATTCTTTAATATTTCGTAAGTACTCAACAGATATTGAGGGTTCGATATTTCAAGACTTTAAAACAATTATAGAAGATTGGGATTTAACCGAGTACTTTAAAATACAAAAGCACTACATTGAGTGTACTTTAACAGGTTCTTATGTTAGATTTAAGGGATTGGATGACAGCGAAAAGATAAAAGGCTTATCTGGTATAAAAAAAATATGCCTTGAAGAGTTTAGTCAATTTGATTTAGCCGACTACAAGCAAGTAAAGAAGCGACTACGTGGTTCAGTAGGTCAGCAGATTATAGGAATATTTAACCCAGTATCCGAAATGTCTTTTATTAAGTTGGATATATTTGACAATGAGACCCTAATAGATAAGCCGTCAAAGATAACAAGTAAGCAAGTAAATCTATTAGGCGATATGGTAGTTCTTAGAACTTGCTACCTTGATAATATTTGGATTGTTGGCGACGGCAAAGGTGGGGGTTTTATTGACAAGCACGTAATAGCCGACTTTGAAAAAGACAAGGCACTTGATGTAAACTATTATAACATTTACGCATTAGGTAACTGGGGTAAACTTAGAACAGGTGGCGAGTTCTTTAAACAATTTAAATCAGATAATCACGTAGGGAATTTTGAGTACAATGAGATGATACCGCTACATATTTCATTTGATGAGAATGTACTCCCTTATCTTACTTGTAACGTGTTTCAAGTTCAGAATGGCAATGTAAGGCAGATAGATGAGATAATGCTGAAAGACCCGTTAAACACTTTAAAAGACACGTGCGATGAGTTCTTAAAAAGGTATGACAACAACATACAAGGCTTATTCATTTACGGCGATGCAACAAGTAAGAAGCAAGATACTAAACTACAAAAAGGGCAAAACTTTTATTTATTAATTAAGGGTTATTTGTCTAAAATGAAACCAATTTTTAGAGTACCACGTTCAAACCCAAGTGTATTAATGTCAAGAAACTTTGTAAATGATATATTTGCTGGTGAGGTTGAGGGCGTTACATTTGGAGTAGATAGTAAATGCCGTAACTCTATAAATGATTATCAGTATTGTACGGAAGATGAAGAGGGCAAAGTAAATAAAAAAGTAATAAGAGATAAGGTTACTGGGTTAAGTTGGCAGGAGTTCGGTCACGCATCAGACACATTGAGATACATTCTTTGTGCGATGTTCCAAGATAAGTATAAACACTTTCAAAGAGGGAAATAATATGATATTTGGGATAAGTTTAAGGAAGTTTGAAATGCTTAAAGTAAAAGACTTTGAGGATTTAGATATTATTAGTAAATGGCAGTTTGGTAGAAAACTAAAAAGAATTTTTAAAACCAAACAAATAAAAGATTTAACATTTAGTGATTTTGTAGATTGCGAGAATTATTTAGAAAGTGAACAATTTTATAATTTTTCTCGTATATTTGTAAAGAAATACTTTTGGCAAACTATTTACATAAATGAACTTGAATGTATTTTAAAAGAATATTCAAGCCAAAAAGATAAGTTAGTTGAGGAAAATGATTTTATATTCAATGCTCCGCAATATGGAGAGCCTGTAAAGGAAACAATAGGAAGCGAATTAAGAAAGGAATTTGTTCAAAGGTACGGAAACTATGTTGTATTAATGGACGTACTGTGTAAGGGAGATTTTACAAGGTTTAAAGAAGTAGAACAATGGAAAGTAGAAGAGTTCTTTTTTTGGGCAAACTATTTAACAGGTCAAAAGATAGTAGAAAAAGTAAAGTAATATGGCAAACCAATTAAGTAATATTTTAAATTACACGGTATCAGTTTTCAACTCGATGCCTTTAGTTAACACAATTGTAATTAAAGATGACGATGTAGTGGATGTAGAAAAAGAAAATGTTTACCCTTTGGTATCGATTAACCTCGTTCCTTCTCCAGCCCCTGTTTCAGATTTGAGAGAGTATAAGTTACAAATTGAAGTACTTAACCAAAGAGATGACAGAAAAATAGCGACACCGAGTAAATTAATGAGTGACACTAATTACATAGATAATGTTACTATTTGTGATACAATAGCGAATAATTTTATTTTAGAGATTATGAAATTACACAACGAGTTCGATATAATGCTGGACCAGGAAGATATATCAGATTTTACATTTAAAAGAAAAGACGAACGTAATGCCCTTGACGGAGTTATGTTTGAAGTAATACTATACACACACCAAAATAATATATAATGAGAGTATATCAAGTTAAGAACAAGAAAGAAACTTTAATAGTTGCAGCGCACAACCCCGCACAAGCATTGCAAGTAAGTAAGTTTAAGGCAGCAGAAGTAAGTGAGGTTAATATTAAAGAGCCTGTAATTATTTCAAATGGCTAATTACACAGTAGGCGAATTAAAAACTATTGTGCGTGATGTTGTACGTGAAGCAAAGTCGCAAGCACGTGTTGAAACGGGTTATTTAAAACGTTCTATTCGTGGCGATGTAATAGGCAGGAATAATAGTTTAGAGTTTAGGCAAGTAGTGTACGGTGTTTATAACCAAAACTCGAAACTTGTAGAGATTGCTGAACGAATGATACCAGACGATATACAATGGAAAGTAGTGCTTGAAGATGAGGAAGGGAACGAAACACAAGCGACTGGAATAACAAGAACAGGCAGAAGGATTAGCCGTTCAAGTATAAGTAGTTTAATCGGTGGGACAACAAAGATAAAAGCATTAATAGATAGTCTACGTGGCAAAAAGAAAAACGATACAGGAGAGGGAAACGGAGGAATTGATTAAGAAATCCTTAAACGAATTAGGTCGTAAGGTTACTATTATGGCTGGGCGTAGATCTAAAGTATCTGACTTAAATAAGTTACACCTAAGGGATAGTGGGAATTATAGAGTGAAGCCTTTTGATACTTTGATTGTCTCGCAAGTGTTTTACGGAAAGTACAACACACCAAAAGGACAAGCAACGCCAAAGAATAGAGAAAACCTAAAGAACACAGCGTTAACTAATTCAGTAGATGAATTTGTACCAGAAGCGACTAAGGTTATTGTAAAAAATATGTTATCTTTGTTAACGAGTCCAATAATAAAGAAATGATAAACTTTCAATACATGACTATAATAGAGCCTTTTAATTTAAGGGCAAACTTTAGTAGTGATGAAGATTTTATTGCATGGCTTGAAACTGGAACTATAAAAGATTTAGAATGTACATTACATGCTTTTTGTGAAGAAGAAATGTACGAAGATTGTATAATAATTAAAAACACCCTTGTGAAGATGCAAGGCGCAAAAGATGCCATTAACAACACCGACACTAACTAATATTAGCACTAAAGGTCAATTCTTTTTTGCTGAGTCTCCGATACATTTTAACTTTCAAAATGAGTTAGCCGATGTTAATATTCAAAAAGTAACAGTGGAGGTTTACATTTGGCGCGGCTTTCAAACAGCAGACTTACCAACTACACCCGCTTTAGTATTCAACAATGTTAATAAAGTAAGTCCACAAGATAATTATATCGCTTTGGAGTTCCATAACGAAATTAAATCGTATATTACAAGTTCAAACCTCAATAAAAACAACCCCCAATGGGCGTACAACACTACAGAAAATTCGACTACTGCGGGGGAGGGGGTTTACTTTCATATAGTGTACCAGGTAGATGAGGAAAGTATTAAGCAATTAGGCACATACTTCGCTACAATTGGATACAGATATGATTTTGAACAAAGAGGAGGATTGTATACAACTTATATTGATAGTCCAACATTTAGAAAATACGCTAATCACATAAGATACGATAATCATACATTTAATTTAACTACTATTGCGACTACTTCACACTCAGGTAGTGGTGTTAATGGTATGATTATTAAAACAGAAGTAATCCCAACAGTTAGAGAACCTCAAACAGGTGTATCTTGCTTAGTTGCATACG
>Ga0099851_1000442_pt1 | contig 17051 bp, 9 predicted proteins | sample CB_VirMetaG_6_FD_78176 | JGI IMG/M metagenome (GOLD analysis project Ga0099851, IMG submission 78176) | Freshwater to marine saline gradient viral communities from Chesapeake Bay - CB_1508_2 Viral MetaG | ecosystem: Environmental > Aquatic > Marine > Coastal | place: USA: Chesapeake Bay... | reverse complement strand
CAACACAATTTAATTGAGGAAAAAACTAAAAAAAAGTATGGCAAACAGAGACTTACTCAAAGAAGCCATTGCCGATGCTAAAGCTGTTAAGGAAACAGCCATCGCCAATGCAAAAGCTGCTTTAGAAGAAGCCTTCGCTCCACGTATGCAAGAATTGCTTAAAGCAAAACTAGCTGAAATGGATGAGGAAGACATTGAAGAAGCAGAAGAAATGAAAGAGGAAGAAATCGAGGAAACTTACGAAGTTGAAGAAGCTGATGACGCTGAAGGCTATGAAGGCCAAATGGGCAAGAAAGACTTAGGTGTTAAAGAAGCTGACGACGACGAAATGGACCTTGAAGAACTCCTTAGAGAACTAGATGAATTAGAAGAAGATGATTCAGTAATGGAGGGAGAAGATTTAATCAACGATCCTAAAACAGAAACCGCCCACGGAAACGTAGCTGAAGCTGATGAAGAAGAAGCTGACGAAGAAGAAGGTGAAGAAGAAGAAGGTGAAGAAGAAGAAATCGATCTTGAAAACATGGATGAAGATGATCTTAAGAAATTTATCGAAGATGTAATCGCTGACATGGTTGAAGCTGGTGAATTAGAAGCTGGTGAAGGCGCTGAAGGCGAAGAAGAAGATGAAGAAGAAGAAGGTGAAGAAGAAGAAATCATGGAACGTAAAAAGTACGGTGGAAACAAAGGCGACGAAAAACGTGACGACATGAAAAAGAAAAAAGAAGGTCATGGTCGTGGTCCAAAGAAAAAAGATTCCGCTGAAGCTGAAGGTGAAATTGATTACAAAAGAAAAATGAAAGAAAACAAAGAACCAGTAAACGAAATCGTAGGCGCAGCTCTTATAGCTGGCGGTATTGTTTCAGCCCTTGCTGCTTTTGGAGCTTGGAAAGCAAACGCTGATGAAAAGAAAGAAATTGCTGCTTTAGCTGCAAAGTATGAAAAAGAAGGAATGAAACCTGAAGTAGCTGCTGAAAAAGCTGTAGCATTTGTTAAAAAAGGTGGTCCTGATTACAAAGACGCTAAAGGCGGTTTTTCACCAGGAAGTAATCTTGAAGAAGAGTTAAATGAAGCTTATAACACCATTAAAACTATTAAGGAAGAATTAGCTGAGGTTAACTTATTCAACGCAAAACTTCTTTACACTAACAAAATCTTCAAATCTAAAAACTTGACCGAAGGTCAAAAGGTAAAAGTATTAGCTGCTTTTGATAAAGCTGCTAGTGTTAAAGAAGCTAAATTAGTATTTGATACTTTGAATGAAGGATTTAAATCTAAGAAAGCTCCTGTAAATGAATCATTAATCCATGGTGGTGCTTCTAAAGTAGCTGGTGTAGTTACTAAAAAGCCAATTATGGAAGCTAATGATCAGGTTGCTAGATGGCAAAAATTAGCCGGTATTAAATAATTTAACAAAAACAAAAAATAAAAACAAAAATGTCACAAGTACAACAATTATTAGAGAGCGCTGCTGGTTCATGGAAGAACTTGCAAAGCGACGCTGCCAGATTAGCCGGAAAATGGGCTAGAACTGGCTTATTGGAAGGCTTAGACGAGGTTAACAAAAACAATATGTCTGTATTGTTGGAAAACCAAGCTAAGCAATTAGTAACTGAAGTCAATACTGTTTCTTCAAACTCTTACTTCACTTCAGGTGGAGAGGGTGAGAACTGGGCTGGTATTGCTCTTCCATTAGTACGTAAAGTATTCGGTACTATCGTAGCTAAAGAATTTGTTAGCGTTCAGCCAATGAACATGCCTTCAGGTCTTGTATTCTTCTTGGATTTCCAATATGGTAACACTAAGAATCCTTTCACTGCTGGTCAGTCATTGTACGGAACTAGAGACACTGCTTCTCAATTCCCATTCTCAACTCCAGCCGCTGCTGGTGGTTTATATGGTGGTCCAGAAGGTCGTTTCACTTACGCTACTAACCAATTCTCAGCTTCTGTTCCTTTCACAGGATCTATCGGAGGTGGTACTTTACCAACTATCGCTGCTGGAACTGGTTCTATCGTTACCGCTTCTTGGGCTGACTTGAATTTCGATTCAGATTATTCAGCTTCTGTAGTTGCTAACGGTATTTACAAAGTAACTGTAGCTACTGCTTCTGTATTAACTTCATTCGATCAGGATGCTGTTCGTGGTTTCGTAGTTTCAGGTTCAGCTGATGGTGGTGCTTTCGCTCCAGCTAACTTGTTATCTCAATTCACTACTTACAACTACACTGCTGGTACAGTTTCTTTCTACTACACAGCTTCTACTACAGCTACTTGCTCTGGTTCATTCACTGTATTCTATCAGAAGTCAACTTCCCAAGATGGATTGAATGTAACTTCAGGTAACAACGGTGGTTCTGGTTTAGTATCTGGTCGTGGTGATTTCGAAGCTGATGGTGCTTTCTCAGTACCTAACGCTGCTTCTGCTTCTCAAATCGTTATCCCTGAGATCAACGTTAAGATGCAGTCACAAGCTATCACTGCTAAGACTAAGAAATTGAAAGCTGTATGGACTCCTGAGTTCGCTCAAGACTTGTCAGCTTACCAAAACATCGATGCTGAAGCTGAATTGACTAACATTATGAGTGAGTACATTTCAATGGAAATTGATATGGAAATCTTGGATATGTTGATCGAAGATGCTGCTGCTGCTACTGAGTACTGGTCAGCTAATAACAACGAAGTTATTAACAACGCTGGAACTGCTTTCACTACAGCTGCTTCTCCATTCTACAACACTCAAGGTCAGTGGTTCCAAACTTTAGGAACTAAGATCCAGAAAGTATCTAACAAGATTCACCAATTAACTTTACGTGGTGGTGCAAACTTCTTAGTAACTTCTCCAACTATCGCTACTATCTTGGAATCAATCCCAGGATTTGCTTCTACAAACAACGGTGATGCTGCTCAAGAAGAGTATGCATTCGGTGTACAGAAAGTTGGTTCAGTTAACGGTCGTTACAAGGTTTACAAGAACCCATACATGACTGAAAACTTAATCTTAATGGGCTATAGAGGTTCACAATTCTTGGAAACTGGTGCTGTATTTGCTCCATACATTCCATTGATCATGACTCCATTGGTTTACGATCCTGATACCTTCACTCCTAGAAAAGGTCTCTTGACTCGTTACGCCAAGAAGATGTTACGTCCTGAATTCTATGGTAAGATTTACGTTAGTGGCTTGAACACTTTGTAATCTAATCCAAACGGATAAACATTAAAAGAGCCCCGCGAAAGCGGGGCTTTTTGTTTTTACTGTTATATTTATAATTATATGTTTAATATATTTGAGGAGTTAACTTGGCAGCAATTTAGTAAATTACCCAAAATAGCTAAATTATCCCTTAATGAACAAATAACATATTATAACCAATATATATCAGATTTATCTATAGCGAGATTAAATTGGATAGATTATCAAAATAAAGGACCTCGTATTCCTACAATTCAAAATATTGGATTGTTAGCTCAAGAAGAGTTTGATCCTGTTGATAATGATTATTTTTTAATTCTTCAAGAAGATGGATCTGGAATTTTTGTAACAGCTTTAATATAACATGCCAAATTTACCAATATCAGGATTACCAACAGGTAATACTTTAGACGGAACTGAACTATTTGCTATGGTTCAAGATGGAGTAACAAAACAAACATCTTTAAATTCACTTTATACTAGTTTATCTAGTAATTATGGTTTATTTAATCAAACAGGTGATAGTACTCCTGTTTTAGGTAATGCCCCAACAGGTAGTTTAATAGATGGAGGTGCAGGTACCTTATCAGTTCCTGCTAATGGATTTAAAGTAGGAGATGCTTTTACAGCTAATTTTCATGGTAAATTAACTGCTGTACAAAACCACACTCTTGAAATCCATATTGAATCAGATGGTACAAATCTTGCAGACACAGGTGTTATTACTATGCCTAATGTCACTAATAAGGATTGGACATTAAATATAGATTTTTCAATTAATGCAATTGGAGCAGCTGGAGTAGCTGAAATTGCTTCTGCAGGTACATTTACTTTTAGAACAAATTCTGCTGGTGATGTTGTGACTGAAATTTTTAGTTCTGTCAATAATACTACCTTTGACACTACTATAGATAACACATTAGTAGTTAAGGCAATCTGGGCCAATTCAAACGCAAGTGATTCAATTTACTCTCGAATCTTTACTCTAAGAAAAACATACTAATTTGTTTTCACAATATTTATAATAAACAATAAGTTTAACTAATGTTCTTAAACAATGGCATCAAGACCACACACCGATGAGGTGCATAGACAACAACGAGTGATAAAAAATCCTATTAAATTCAAAATTCAATTAAACGAAGAACAAAAATTAGCTAAAGAAGAAATATTAAATAATACATTAACTCTTTTAGCAGGTTCCGCCGGTTCAGGTAAAACGTTATTAGCTGTTCAAGTGGCTTTAGATGGTCTCATAAGAAGACATTATGAGAAAATTATCATTACAAGACCAACAGTATCAAAAGAAGAAATTGGATTCTTACCAGGTGACTTAAGAGAAAAAATGGATCCTTGGATTCAACCTATCTATCAAAATATGTATGCTTTATATGATAAAGATAAAGTAGAAAAATTAATTGAAGATGGCAAAATAGAAATTGTACCTTTAGCATTTATGAGAGGTAGAACATTCTTAGATGCTTGTATTATTGTAGATGAGGCTCAAAACGTTACCCACGAGCAAATGGAAATGATAGCTACCCGTATTGGTTTACGAAGCAAAATGATTATTTGCGGAGATGACCACCAGGTAGACTTAAAAGCAAAACGTGATTCTGGTTTTAGATTCTTATACACAGCCGCTCGTAAAGTTAAAAATATGGCAGCAATTACTTTAAAACAAAATCATAGAGACCCGATTGTATCAGACTTGATAAATATTTATGAAGAAGCAGCAGAAAAAGGATTAACTTTAGGTACATCAGGAACTAACGGAACTTCAAAAAGATAGAACGTTCCCATATCCTTTTAATATTTATAACTAAAAGGTATGGCAACTTTTACTTCCCAAATATACGAAATTTTAAGTTTAAACGGAGACGATGTAGGATCTTCTGTAGTTAATACTATTACTAATGTTAATTATGTTGATAATAGAATCTTAAGTGTCCCATCAGGATCAGTAACAACTTTATTTTCATTTGATTCTGTACCGGGAGCCGGTACTTTTGTAACAAGTAGTGTAAAATATGTTAGAGTAACAAACAATTCTACTACAACTCCTATTCAATTAATTATATCTTCTTCAACAGAAGCTATGAGTTATTTAATAACTACTGGAAGTTCATATATGATGTCTTCAACCCAAATGACTGGAAGTACAAGTGGTTTATCTTTTGATAGTATTAAATCTGTAAAAGTAGAACCATCTGGAAGTTCTGCAAGTATAGAATATTACATAGTAACAACCTAATAAATTATGGCATCTACAGTAATTCCAATTTGGCCCGGCTCAGCATCCTTTGTTCAAGTATCTGCTTCTTATTATGGAACAGGTACGTGGCCACCTCCTACCCCATTTGGGTTTTATGACAATGATACCCAATTCCAAACCGATGCTAACAAAGTTTCTAACTTTTGTGCTTTGCACTTAGGTTATCCTATTGAAAACGTCGAATTACAAGATATTAACTTTTTTGCTGCTTTTGAAGAAGCAGTAACTGTATATGGAAATGAATTGTATGCTTTCCAATTAAGAGATAATTACTTATCTTTAGAAGGTGCTTCTGATAGAATTGATGTAAATAATTCTGTATTTACTCCTACAATGGCTTCTATTGTTAGATTATCTCAACAATATGGTGAAGAAGCAGGTGTTGGAGGTAATGTAACTTGGTATAAAGGTAGATTAACCCTAGTACCAGGCCAACAAAAGTATGATTTAGCAGCTTGGGCAGAAGCCGAAGGTATAACCGGAGGTATAGAAATTAAAAATGTTTGGTATCAACCACCACCCGCAGTTAATCAATTATATTCTACTTCTTTACTAACTGGACAAGGTGGTTTAGGAGGTGTTCCTGCTGCTGGTTTATATGGATTTGGATATGGATATGCTAATTATTTAATGATGCCTACAAGCTTTACTATGCAAAACATTCAAGCAATTGAAATGCAAAACCAAGTAATGCTTTCAAATTATACTTTTAACATTGTAGATAATGTACTATCAGTATTCCCTGTTCCAGGAACAGGATTTGCTGATGATGGAATTGATGGTGGAGCTAATTTATATTATGGTGAATATTTAATATTTGACTTTATTAAAATACAAGATAGAATTGATGCTGCTTTTGCAAACGGTACAAACAAAATTACCAATACATCAGATGCTCCTTATTTAAATCCAACTTATTCTAAAATTAATTCAATTGGTAGAAGCTGGATATTCGAGTACACTTTAGCTAAAGCTAAAGAAATGCTAGGCTTAACTCGTAACAAATACTCTCAAATTCCTATTCCAGGAGCTGAAGTAACACTAAATGGTGATTCTTTAGCTACACAAGGTATTACTGAACAAGAAACTTTAATTACAAGATTAAGAGAATATTTTGATCAAACTTCTCGCCAATCATTACTTGAAAGAAGAGCAGCGGAATCAGCAGCACGTGTACAAGAAATCAACCAGGTACCAATGACAATTTTTATAGGATAATATGGCACTATACGGACAAATGAGGGATATTAGTATGTTTCGATTCATGAATCGTGAATTGATGCATAATATTATTTCTCAACAAGTAGTATATTATAAATGTAATGTTGGTGAAACAGTAACTAATATGTATGGTGAAGCTTCACAAGGTAGAATATTTAATGAACCTTTACTTATATTCTCTTTAATTGATAGATCAGGACAAACATCACCAATTTTAGATGAACAGATAGGATTTAATTGGCCTATAACTTTTAGATTTCTAAGAGATGATTTAGTAGATGCTAATTTAGTTCCTGAAGTAGGAGATTTCATAATGTGGAGTAATGGATATTGGGAAATTGATAACACAGAAATTAATCAATTATTTGTAGGAAAAGATCCACAATATCCTTATTTAGATGATAATGATAATAACCCATACGAAACAGACCTAGGAGAATTCGGTTATAACGTATCAGTTATATGTTCTGCCCACTATGTACCAGCTGATAGAGTTGGTATAATAAATCAAAGATTATAATGCCAATAAACGGAAGAAAACCAATACCAGCAACCCAAAAAGAGTTAAGTATAGCTCAACATGTTCCTTCTTTTCCTCAAGAAGGCAATCCTAATTTATCGTTGGATACAAAAAATAGGGCGTTACAAACCTCATTTAAAGGTGATAACACAAAGCCCTTTAGTATAGGCATACAAGACATTGATGAGGCTATTTTCTATTATATGAGAAATGTTATTAAGCCTTTTACAGTTCAAAATGGCCAAAGAGTAGAGGTTCCTGTGTTATATGGAGATCCTGAAAAATGGAAATCCTATCAAAAAGATGGTTACTTAAGAGATTTAAAGGGTGCTTTAATGGCTCCTTTAATTATGTTTAAAAGAACAAACATTGAAAAAAATAGAAGCATCGCTAATAAATTAGATGCTAACTCACCTTACAATTATGGTGTATTTACTAAAAAATACAACCCTAAAGAAATATATGATAATTTTAAAGTATTAAATAACAGAGCACCATCTAAAACATATTATGCTGTAGTGATGCCTGATTATTTAACTGTCACTTACTCATTTATAGTTTTTACATACTATGTAGAACAACAAAATAAAATAATTGAAGCTATAGAATATGCTTCTGACTCATACTGGGGAGATCCAGAACGTTTTAAATTTAAAGCTATGATAAATTCTTTTGGTTTTCAAACAGAATTAGCAGAAAGTAGTGAACGAATTGTTAGAAGCACATTTGATTTAACATTAAACGGATATATAATACCAGATACAATTCAAAAAGACATGAACGCAACTAAAAAATACTCTGAAGGAGCAAAAGTAATATTTTCAATTGAAGCTACAAATAATCAAGATATTTTTGATGGAAATACAGAAGGTGGAAGAATTGTAACTGAAGATCCAAACGCTAAAAGAGCTTCAAATAGATCAACCTCAGTCGGATAAGGCCAATATTTATAGTAAACAATAATGGCTAAAGTTAGATTCCTTGATCAGGTACCAGTAGGGGTTTTCCAAGCGGATACAGCAGGAAGTGGTAATGGTACTATTGATATATATTATACTGGGTCACTAGTTAAATCTAGTGCTCCTTTTATTAATTTTACAGGCTCAGTTGATGCTTATACAGATATTATTTCTTCAACAGAAGGAGTAACAGTCTTTATATCAGGTTCAGGTATAGGTTTCCCATTTTCTGGTTCAGCAGTAATTACCGGCTCATTAGTAATCTCTGGTTCTTCCCAACCTATTATAATTCAAACTTTACCATATGAAGCTAGTCCTTCATATGTTGTAACTTATATACCTGCTACTGGAGAAGTAGAATATTCTGATATGCCTTCATCTGGAACATCAGGAACTTCAGGTAGTTCAGGAACATCTGGCTCATCAGGCTCAAGTGGAACTAGTGGTTCATCAGGAACTTCAGGTAGTTCTGGCTCTAGTGGAACTTCAGGTAGTTCCGGCTCTAGCGGAACTTCAGGTAGTTCTGGCTCTAGTGGAACCTCAGGTTCATCAGGAACCTCAGGCTCATCAGGAACCTCAGGCTCATCTGGTTCAAGTGGAAGTTCAGGCTCAAGTGGTACCTCTGGTTCAAGTGGAACTAGTGGTTCATCTGGAACTTCAGGTTCATCAGGATCTTCAGGTACATCTGGTTCTTCAGGATCAAGCGGAACTAGTGGCTCATCTGGCACTTCAGGTAGTTCAGGAACTAGCGGAAGTTCAGGTTCATCAGGTACTTCAGGTTCAAGTGGTTCTTCTGGTACTTCAGGTATAGATGGTACCTCTGGCTCATCAGGCTCAAGTGGTACATCAGGCTCATCTGGTACATCAGGCTCATCAGGAACTTCAGGTTCAAGCGGTTCATCAGGAACAAGCGGAAGCTCAGGCTCTAGTGGAACAAGTGGCTCTTCAGGAACCTCTGGTTCAAGCGGAACAAGTGGTTCATCAGGTTCATCTGGTACTTCAGGCAGTTCAGGCTCAAGCGGAACAAGCGGTTCTTCAGGAACATCTGGTTCAAGTGGCTCATCAGGAACAAGCGGAAGCTCAGGTTCAAGCGGAACAAGTGGTTCATCAGGTTCATCAGGTACTAGTGGTTCATCAGGATCGTCTGGCACTTCAGGTATAGATGGTACTTCTGGCTCATCAGGATCAAGTGGTACATCAGGCTCAAGTGGTTCAAGTGGAACATCAGGCTCATCAGGAACATCAGGTAGTTCTGGTACAAGTGGAAGTTCAGGAACAAGTGGCTCAAGCGGCTCATCTGGAACTTCAGGTAGTTCAGGCTCATCTGGTACTTCAGGTATAGACGGAACATCAGGTAGTTCTGGTACTAGCGGTTCATCAGGTTCTTCAGGAACTAGCGGAAGTTCAGGTAGTTCTGGCACTTCAGGTTCATCAGGCACTTCAGGTAGTTCTGGTACTTCAGGTTCAAGCGGTTCATCAGGAACAAGCGGAAGCTCAGGTAGTTCTGGAACTAGTGGTATAGATGGAACTTCTGGTTCATCTGGTACTTCTGGTTCATCAGGAACATCAGGTAGTTCAGGCTCATCTGGTACTTCTGGTTCATCTGGTTCATCAGGAACTAGTGGTTCATCTGGAACTTCTGGTTCTAGTGGAACTTCAGGCTCAAGCGGTTCATCAGGAACCTCAGGTAGTTCCGGTTCAAGTGGTACATCAGGCTCAAGCGGAACAAGTGGTTCATCAGGAACATCAGGCAGTTCCGGTTCAAGTGGCACATCAGGAAGTTCAGGCTCAAGCGGAACAAGCGGTTCTTCTGGCACTTCAGGCTCATCAGGTTCATCAGGCACTTCAGGTTCTTCAGGATCCTCTGGTACTTCAGGTTCTAGTGGCACTAGTGGTTCATCAGGAACATCAGGCTCATCAGGTTCAAGCGGTACATCAGGTTCAAGCGGATCTAGTGGTACATCAGGTTCATCAGGAACTTCAGGCTCATCAGGTACAAGTGGCTCTTCAGGCAGCTCAGGTACTTCAGGTATAAGTGGTGTAAATGGAACATCAGGTTCTAGTGGTACATCAGGCTCAAGTGGTTCATCAGGAACCTCTGGCTCAAGTGGTTCATCAGGAGAATCAGGCACTTCTGGTTCTTCAGGCTCAAGTGGTACATCAGGCTCAAGCGGCAGTTCAGGTACCTCAGGCATATCAGGTGTTAATGGTACTTCAGGTTCATCTGGTACCTCAGGTAGTTCTGGTTCATCAGGAACTAGTGGTTCAAGCGGAAGTTCAGGAGAATCAGGTACTTCTGGTTCTTCAGGATCAAGTGGAACATCTGGCTCAAGTGGTTCATCAGGAACATCTGGCTCAAGCGGCTCTTCAGGAACATCTGGTTCAAGCGGTACATCAGGCTCAAGCGGCTCATCTGGCACTTCAGGTTCCAGTGGAAGCTCAGGAACTTCAGGCTCATCAGGCTCATCAGGTACAAGCGGCTCTTCAGGCAGCTCTGGTACTTCAGGTATATCAGGTGTAAATGGTACATCTGGCTCAAGCGGAACAAGCGGTTCATCAGGAACTAGCGGTTCAAGTGGTTCTTCAGGAACATCTGGTAGCTCAGGTTCATCAGGTACAAGTGGTTCTTCAGGAACATCTGGCTCAAGCGGTTCATCAGGCACTTCAGGTAGCTCAGGTTCAAGTGGAACAAGTGGCTCTTCTGGAACTTCAGGTTCAAGCGGAACAAGCGGTTCATCAGGAACATCTGGTAGCTCAGGTTCATCAGGAACAAGTGGCTCATCTGGTTCAAGCGGAACAAGCGGTTCATCCGGTACTTCAGGTTCATCAGGTACATCAGGCTCAAGTGGTTCTTCAGGCACCTCAGGTAGTTCAGGCTCATCAGGTACAAGTGGCTCAAGCGGAACTTCAGGTTCAAGCGGTTCATCAGGAACAAGTGGTTCATCTGGTTCATCAGGAACAAGCGGAAGCTCAGGTATAAGTGGTGTTAATGGAACAAGTGGTTCATCTGGTACTTCAGGCTCCAGTGGAAGTTCAGGAGAATCAGGGACTAGTGGTTCATCAGGAACTTCAGGTAGTTCAGGTTCTTCAGGAACATCAGGCTCATCAGGAAGCAGTGGAACATCTGGATCATCAGGTACAAGTGGCTCTTCAGGAACATCTGGATCAAGTGGCTCAAGCGGAACAAGTGGTTCATCAGGATCATCAGGAACTAGTGGTAGCTCAGGCTCAAGCGGAACTTCAGGTTCAAGTGGAACAAGCGGTTCATCTGGTACTTCAGGTTCATCAGGTTCTTCTGGAACTTCTGGATCAAGTGGTTCTAGTGGAACCTCTGGCTCTTCAGGTACAAGTGGCTCAAGCGGAACTTCAGGATCAAGCGGAACAAGCGGATCAAGTGGTTCATCAGGTACTTCTGGCTCATCAGGAAGCAGTGGTACATCAGGTATAAGTGGTGTAAATGGTACTAGTGGTTCTAGTGGAACCTCTGGTTCATCAGGCACCTCAGGTAGTTCAGGTAGTTCAGGAGAATCAGGAACAAGTGGTTCATCAGGTTCTTCAGGAACATCTGGTTCATCAGGTTCTTCAGGAACATCTGGATCAAGCGGATCAAGCGGAACTTCAGGTTCTTCAGGAACATCAGGCTCATCTGGAACTTCAGGTTCTTCAGGCACAAGCGGTTCTTCAGGATCAAGTGGTACTTCAGGATCTAGTGGTTCAAGCGGAACAAGCGGTTCTTCTGGAACTTCAGGTTCTTCAGGAACATCTGGATCAAGCGGTTCATCAGGAACATCTGGTTCTTCAGGTTCTTCAGGTACTTCAGGTTCATCTGGAACATCTGGTTCTAGTGGTACTTCAGGTTCATCAGGCTCATCAGGTACTAGTGGTTCATCAGGATCATCAGGTACATCAGGTATAAGTGGTGTAAATGGAACAAGCGGTTCTTCTGGAACTTCAGGTTCATCAGGTACATCAGGAAGCTCTGGTTCATCAGGAACTAGTGGCTCAAGTGGTTCATCAGGAACATCAGGTTCTTCTGGTACATCAGGTAGCTCAGGCACAAGTGGCTCTTCAGGATCAAGCGGAACAAGCGGTTCATCTGGATCAAGCGGAACAAGCGGTTCTTCTGGAACTTCAGGTTCTTCAGGAACATCTGGTTCTAGTGGTACCTCAGGCAGCTCAGGCTCATCAGGTACATCAGGTTCATCAGGATCAAGCGGAACTTCTGGTTCAAGTGGAACTTCTGGAAGTTCAGGTACTTCTGGTTCTTCAGGTTCAAGTGGAACATCAGGTTCTTCAGGATCAAGCGGTACAAGCGGAAGTTCAGGTACATCCGGCTCATCTGGTACTAGTGGATCATCTGGTTCAAGTGGTACTTCAGGTATAAGCGGTGTTAATGGAACAAGTGGTTCAAGTGGAACTTCTGGTTCAAGTGGTACAAGCGGTTCATCTGGTACATCAGGCTCATCAGGCTCCTCAGGTACTTCAGGTTCTAGCGGATCAAGCGGAACTAGTGGTTCATCAGGCACTTCAGGATCAAGTGGTACATCAGGTAGCTCAGGTTCATCAGGTACAAGTGGCTCTTCAGGTTCTAGCGGAACTAGCGGGTCCAGTGGAACTAGTGGATCTAGTGGAACATCAGGCTCATCAGGTTCAAGTGGAACATCAGGTTCTTCTGGTTCAAGTGGTACTTCAGGTTCAAGCGGAACAAGCGGTTCTTCAGGAACATCTGGTTCTTCAGGAACATCAGGATCAAGTGGTTCATCAGGTACAAGTGGTTCAAGTGGCTCATCAGGAACTTCAGGTTCTAGTGGTACTAGTGGATCATCTGGAACCTCAGGTTCATCTGGTTCATCTGGTACTTCAGGAAGCTCAGGTTCATCTGGAACATCAGGCTCATCTGGTTCATCTGGAACCTCTGGTTCATCTGGAACAAGTGGTAGTTCAGGAACTTCAGGCTCATCAGGCTCATCAGGTACAAGCGGCTCTTCAGGCTCATCAGGTACTTCAGGTATATCTGGTGTAAATGGTACATCAGGCTCTTCAGGAACTAGTGGTAGTTCAGGTACTTCAGGTTCATCAGGAACTAGTGGTAGTTCAGGTTCATCAGGTACTTCAGGCTCATCCGGTTCATCAGGAACATCTGGTTCATCAGGAACTTCAGGATCAAGCGGAACAAGCGGATCTAGTGGTACATCAGGTTCATCTGGATCCTCAGGAACTTCAGGTTCATCAGGTTCATCTGGAACATCTGGATCTAGTGGAACATCTGGATCATCAGGAACATCAGGCAGCTCAGGCTCATCTGGAACATCAGGCAGCTCAGGTTCATCAGGAACAAGCGGAAGCTCTGGAACATCAGGTTCTAGTGGAACAAGTGGCTCTAGCGGTTCTTCAGGAACAAGTGGCTCATCAGGTTCAAGCGGAACATCAGGTAGTTCTGGCACTTCAGGTTCATCAGGAACATCTGGATCAAGTGGTTCATCAGGTACAAGTGGTTCAAGTGGTTCTTCAGGAACAAGTGGTTCAAGCGGAACCTCAGGCTCATCAGGAACAAGTGGAAGCTCTGGAACATCAGGTTCTAGTGGTTCATCAGGTACAAGCGGCTCTTCAGGCAGCTCAGGTACTTCAGGTATAAGTGGTGTGAATGGAACTAGTGGTTCATCAGGAACAAGTGGTAGTTCAGGTACATCAGGTTCAAGTGGCTCATCAGGAACTTCAGGTAGTTCAGGCAGCTCAGGAACAAGTGGTTCTTCAGGTACTTCAGGTTCAAGCGGAACATCAGGCAGCTCAGGCTCAAGCGGAACATCAGGTTCATCTGGTTCATCTGGCACTTCAGGTAGTTCAGGTACTAGTGGTTCAAGCGGAACTTCAGGTTCAAGCGGAACTAGTGGTTCATCCGGTTCATCTGGTACTAGCGGTTCATCTGGTTCATCAGGTACTTCAGGCTCAAGTGGTACAAGTGGTTCATCTGGTACTTCAGGTTCATCAGGAAGTAGTGGTACTTCAGGTAGTTCAGGAAGCTCAGGCACAAGTGGTTCATCAGGTACTTCAGGTAGTTCAGGAACTTCAGGCAGCTCTGGTTCATCAGGAACTAGTGGTAGCTCAGGTTCAAGTGGTACTTCAGGTAGTTCTGGTACTTCAGGTTCAAGCGGAACCTCTGGTTCATCAGGCACAAGTGGTTCAAGTGGTTCTTCAGGAACAAGTGGTTCATCAGGCTCATCAGGTACAAGCGGCTCAAGTGGTAGTAGCGGTACTTCAGGTATAAGTGGTGTTAATGGAACAAGTGGTTCTTCAGGAACTTCAGGTTCTAGTGGTACATCAGGTTCAAGCGGAACTAGTGGTTCAAGCGGTTCATCAGGAACTTCAGGATCAAGTGGTTCATCTGGAACTAGTGGTTCAAGCGGAACAAGTGGTTCATCTGGAACATCAGGTTCTAGTGGAACATCTGGTTCATCAGGTTCAAGCGGAACTAGTGGTTCATCAGGTTCATCTGGAACTTCAGGCAGCTCAGGAACTTCAGGTTCAAGTGGTACTTCTGGTTCTTCTGGAAGTAGCGGAACATCTGGTTCATCAGGTTCATCTGGAACTAGCGGTTCTTCAGGAACTAGCGGTAGTTCAGGTTCTTCAGGAACATCAGGTAGTTCTGGTTCTTCAGGAACATCAGGTTCTAGTGGTTCATCTGGAACATCTGGCTCATCAGGTACTTCTGGCTCATCTGGAACATCAGGTTCTTCAGGATCAAGTGGTACTAGCGGTTCATCAGGCAGTTCAGGTACATCAGGTAGCTCAGGAACATCTGGCTCATCAGGAACATCTGGCTCATCAGGAACATCAGGTTCTTCAGGTTCATCAGGTACTAGCGGTTCTTCAGGATCATCTGGTACATCAGGTATAAGTGGTGTAAATGGAACTAGTGGTTCAAGCGGAACTTCAGGATCATCAGGTACAAGCGGCTCTTCAGGAAGCTCAGGAACATCTGGTTCATCTGGTTCATCAGGAACATCAGGTTCAAGCGGAACAAGTGGCTCATCAGGTACCTCAGGTAGTTCCGGTTCATCAGGAACTAGTGGTTCAAGTGGCTCTTCAGGAACAAGCGGTAGTTCAGGTACTAGTGGTTCATCAGGAACAAGTGGTAGTTCAGGAACATCAGGAAGTAGTGGCTCATCTGGTACTTCAGGTAGTAGTGGCTCATCAGGAACTTCTGGTTCATCAGGTACTAGTGGTTCATCTGGTACTTCAGGTTCAAGTGGTTCAAGTGGAACTTCTGGATCATCTGGTTCAAGTGGAACATCAGGCTCTTCTGGTACAAGTGGCTCTTCAGGTAGCTCAGGAACATCCGGTTCATCAGGCTCATCAGGAACAAGTGGCTCATCAGGTACTTCAGGTTCATCAGGTTCAAGTGGAACATCAGGTTCAAGTGGCTCATCAGGAACATCCGGTTCAAGTGGCACTTCAGGTTCTTCAGGAACTTCAGGTAGTTCAGGTTCTTCTGGAACAAGCGGAAGCTCAGGTTCATCAGGAACATCAGGTATAAGCGGTGTAAATGGAACTAGCGGTTCTTCAGGAACTAGCGGTAGTTCTGGAACATCAGGATCTAGCGGAACATCCGGTTCTTCAGGTTCTAGTGGTACATCAGGTTCAAGCGGTTCAAGTGGAACTAGTGGTTCAAGTGGCACTTCAGGTTCATCAGGAACAAGTGGCTCATCAGGTACTTCTGGTTCATCAGGAAGTAGTGGTACTTCAGGTAGCTCAGGTTCAAGTGGTACAAGCGGTTCATCTGGAACCTCAGGTAGCTCAGGTACTTCAGGTAGCTCAGGCTCTTCCGGAACAAGCGGAAGTTCAGGTTCAAGTGGAACATCAGGTAGTTCTGGTACTTCAGGTTCAAGTGGTTCTTCTGGTACATCAGGTAGTTCAGGCTCAAGTGGAACATCAGGCTCAAGCGGTTCATCAGGAACATCTGGTTCAAGCGGAACAAGTGGTTCAAGCGGAACTTCTGGATCTTCTGGTTCAAGTGGAACAAGCGGTTCTTCTGGTTCTTCTGGAACTAGCGGAAGCTCTGGGACAAGTGGCTCATCAGGAACTTCAGGTTCTTCAGGAACTTCTGGCTCATCAGGTTCATCAGGTACTAGTGGTTCAAGTGGATCAAGTGGTACTTCAGGTATAAGTGGTGTAAACGGAACATCAGGTTCTAGTGGTACATCAGGTTCAAGCGGAACAAGTGGATCAAGTGGTTCTTCAGGAACTTCAGGATCATCTGGTTCAAGCGGCACAAGCGGTTCAAGTGGAACTTCAGGTTCATCTGGAACATCAGGTTCTTCAGGTAGCTCAGGCACTTCTGGTTCATCAGGAAGTAGTGGTACTTCAGGCTCATCTGGTACTTCAGGTTCTAGTGGAACATCAGGTTCAAGCGGTTCATCAGGTACAAGCGGCTCTAGTGGTTCAAGTGGAACAAGCGGTTCAAGTGGAACAAGTGGTTCATCTGGTACTTCAGGCAGCTCAGGTACTTCAGGATCATCTGGCTCATCTGGAACAAGCGGTTCAAGTGGTTCATCTGGAACATCAGGCTCATCAGGAACAAGCGGTTCTTCTGGTACATCAGGTAGTTCAGGCTCGTCTGGCACCTCAGGTTCTTCAGGTTCAAGCGGAACTAGCGGTAGTTCAGGATCATCAGGAACTAGTGGTTCATCAGGAACAAGTGGTTCTTCAGGCACAAGTGGAAGCTCTGGAACATCAGGCTCAAGTGGTTCATCAGGTACAAGTGGTTCAAGTGGTAGCTCTGGTACCTCAGGTATATCAGGTGTTAATGGAACAAGTGGTTCAAGCGGAACTTCTGGTTCAAGCGGCACTTCAGGTTCTTCAGGAACATCAGGCTCAAGTGGTT
>Ga0099851_1000437_pt1 | contig 17087 bp, 17 predicted proteins | sample CB_VirMetaG_6_FD_78176 | JGI IMG/M metagenome (GOLD analysis project Ga0099851, IMG submission 78176) | Freshwater to marine saline gradient viral communities from Chesapeake Bay - CB_1508_2 Viral MetaG | ecosystem: Environmental > Aquatic > Marine > Coastal | place: USA: Chesapeake Bay... | reverse complement strand
GATGGAGATAGATTTGATACACTAGCTAATCAATATTATAAAGATAGTTCTTTGTGGTGGATTATATCTATAGCAAATACAGCAGTAGCAGGTACTTCTTTACCTTCTGACCTTCCTCAAGATTCACTCTTGATTCCCCAAGGAAGTCAAATTAGAATACCAGCTGATTATACAAATATTGTAAAAGAATTTCAAAAAATAAATAGTTTTTAATTATGGCAAATATATTTGGAGAGGGATTTGATCCAATTATAGATAAACAAGTAGACATCAGGCAAAAAAAATATGGATCTGGTTATATCTCTAACCGTACACCTGAAGAGCTTGTTTATCTAAATGGAAATACCTCTTGGTGTAGACTAGCATCCGCTACAAATATTAATCAATCAGGAAATGAACTAGCAAAAAAATATGTTTTATTTAATGGTACTACTCCTAATGGAACTCCACCTCAAAGGGCGGGTGTAGGCTCAACCACAGGAGAATTAGGAGCATATGGTATAGGAGGAACACTCCATTCTGGGTTAGCCCCAATGCCCGGTATAACATCTGCAGATATTGTTCACGAAAATAGAGGCTCATTAAGAAGAGCAGAAATTAAAATTAAAGCTTTTAATAAAGAACAATTTAACATAATTGATGTTCTTTATCTAAGATTAGGATATAGTATTTTATTAGAATGGGGACATTCAATGTACTATCAATTAAATCGTTCGGGTGAAATTGAATTTGTATCTAGTAATCCTTATTCTTTAACTACTGAATTTTTAGAAGGAAGAGGCACATATAGTACTTTTTTAAATTTAATCCAACAATATCGTTTAAAATCTCAAGGTAATTATGATGCAATGTTTGGTCGTGTTGCAAATTTTAGTTGGTCATTTTTAAAAGATGGAACATATGATATTACTTTAAAATTAGTTAGTATTGGAGATATTATAGAGTCTTTAAAAGTAAATGCTGTAACTAGCCCTACGGAAATAGCAAATGATGAAGAATCATTAGAGAGAAATAGTGACATCATAAAACAATATGCATCATCAAATTCTTTAGGAGCTTGGTTAGCATATAGATCTAAAACTCTTATAGAAAATTTTGAAAAAGACATTAACGTAATTCAAAACGGAGGGGCTGGGGCCGGTACTAATTTTCAAGGAAATACAGTACTTACAAGTGCTACTACAACCCAAACAGGGAATACTACAGGAGGTGGTGGTGTAAACGATTTAAGTGGAAATACTGGAACTGGTGCGGCTTTGCCTTTTGGTTTAATATCTTCGGGTTCAACTACACAAACTACTACGTCTACAGGAGAAGTATTAATTAATGCTGCTACAATTGATTTTGTAAGTACAATTTATAAGGCAAGAGCTGTTCCTGAGGAAGGAGAGCGAGCTTCTGATGTAGAAGATCAATATTATGTAAGACTAGGAGCATTGCTTAACTTTCTTCAAAATGGAGCTAATAATATTTCTCCAATAATACCTAGAACAGGAAATAAAAATGGATCCGTACCACTAATAAAATTTGATTTAGATACAGATAGAGTTTTAATGTACACAGATAAACTACAAGTAGCTACAGATCCTAGAATATGTTTGATTAAAAAAAATATAAATACAAATGTTGGAGATCTTTTATTTAATGATGATGTTGGTTTATGTAGTGATTTTGATATAACAATTGGAGGCACAACATATGGTAGGATATTAAATATATATGTTAATATTGTTTATATTATAAACACAATAAAATCTAATATGAATGATCAAGGAAAAGTAGATTGATATACTTTTCTTAAAAAAATATTAGAAGGTATTAATTTAGGACTAGGAGGATTAAATAATTTAGATGTTATCATAGATGAAACTACTAACATCACATATATTGTAGATAATAATCCTCTTCCTAATAGAGAACAATTTTTTACAAATAAAAAAACAACAATATTTGATTTATATGGTTATAAACCAAATGGGGCCTCATTTGTAAAGGATTTTAATTTTCAAACAGAAATATCAAACGATCTAGCTACCATGATCACAGTAGCTGCCCAATATAATGGGGTAGTACCTGGAGAAAATCCTGCTGCTTTATCTAAGTTAAATTTAGGACTTACAGATAGATATAAAAGTATAGTTACGTCTAAAGGATCAACATCTGAATATACTTTTAATGCAGTAGAAGAAAGCAAAAAATTTCTTGAAATTACTAATGAATACGCTGAATTTTTAAAAAAATTATCTAATAAAACTGTTACAATTGCTGAGGTTGAAGCAAATGTTACTAAATATAAAGATATTCTTACTATGTGGGATAGTTTTAAAAATATAGATATTATTAAAGAAGCCAATACTGTTCCAAAGTATTATGGTGATTTTAGTGTTTTAAATGAAAATCAAACTCCAAAATATATCCCTGAAGAACCTACTACACGTGTTCCACTTAAAGAAAATGTGGAAATAACAAATGTAGGGGGGTTTGATTTAACAGATATAGCGGCTGGCGCTTCTATATTTACAAACTCAACTTCTAATAACTTTACAGGATTTATACCTTTTAATCTTCAACTTACTGTAGATGGTTTATCTGGAATAAAATGTATTCAAAGATTTTTAATTGATGGAGAATATTTACCTCGTAATTATCCTAAAGTAGTTGAATTTTTAATTAAAAGTATTCAACACCAAATTATAGGTAACAAATGGTATACTAAATTAGAATCATATTGTATATCTAAAGGAGGGGTAGGTGGATCAAATTCTCCTTCTATATCTAATCTTGATATAGAATCCGGAAAAGTGTCTTCTGGTTTATCAAAGGATACTAATAAAAATTTATATCTAGAACTAGATGCAATAACTCCTAAAACGTCTGACTATTTATTTGGTAAACCAATAAAGGAAATTAAATCAGCTAATGGAAATCAAGCACGTATACCCACATCTGCTGCTCATGGAGGAAGACCGGGTGTAAAAAATAATTGGGCAAGTAATAATGCTTGGGATATATTCGTAACCCCTAAAACCCCAGTATATGCTGTAGCAGAAGGAAAAGTAAACTCAGTATATTGGGGCACACAACTGCCTTACATTTGGGGGTGGCAAGTAGTAGCAGGAACAGCCCAAAAACGAGCGTTTTACACACATCTAGACCATGCTGTAGTTAAACCTGGACAACTTATTAAAAAAGGAGATTTAATTGGGTTTGTTGGTCTATTTGCAGGACATATTCCTACAGATAATTTCCATCACTTACATATAGGACTTTATTGGCCTGATAAATCAGATGGCAGGACAAAATTTAATGCTGTACTATCAGATTTTGTAGATACTAACGGGAAAATATTATAATATTTATTATATATGTCATACTATCCATTATCACAAGTTAAAATAAACTTATACACAGATGGAAGTGAATTTATTAAAAAAAGTGATAAATTACCATATATTGGTTTTTATTGGCAAACATCTTCTGGAAAATTCTACTCGGGAAAAACCCCAAATGACTCAAATACAATAGAAATAATACGTATTTTATTTGCTCCATTAGATTTAAATGCTTTCCCCCAAAATAAAGATAATAAAGCACAGTTAACTACAATTTTAAATAGTTTTGAAGCAGAACAATATCCTAAATATAGTCCTGAATTATCTAGAACCCAACCACTATATATTCTTCCAACTGTAACAGATCAAAACTATCAACAAGGATATTTTACAAGATATTTTTGTAAAAAAACAAATGAATTTACTTATTTAGAAATAGATAAAGATACCTACGACAAATTAAAAAAGAAAGATCCTAAAATACTATACCAGTTATACAAACCATTTGAATTAAAGTGGCAATTGGTAGGTGATAAGGAAATGGTATATAAAATAAATAAAAACTTAGTAGATATAGTTATACGAGACCAACAGATGTATTTGTTTAATAAATACTTAAAAGAAAATTACACTCAATTTTGGAAATCTAATTAAGGTTATTACATTTAGGTAAAAGGTTATGTTTTATATTGTTGAAACAACAGAACAATTAAATGAATTTATCCACACCGGATACAGTCGGGCTTTTGTTGAACCAATATATTATAACGACTATGCCCACCCAGCAATAAATGAGTTATCATTATTGTATGTTAAACCCACAGACGATAACAAAGGTTATATTTTGTGTCTCAAACATAACGAAGCACTATCACTTAATAAAACCGCAGTAAATTCATTACTTAATTCATTTGAAGAACTATATGTTAGAGATAGAAAATCGTTTTTATATTCGTTTCAACTAAAAAACATAATTGATGTATCATTTTTATCCCCTGAACTACCTGAACCAACAACCCCAACACATGAATTCTTTTATCAACGATTTGGAGATCAATTAGATCTCAACACAGTCATACCATTAGTTAAACATTATGAACGTTGTGAACTTATATACAACCAAATTAAACAATACTGCATTAAACCCGCGAATATCAAGTATTATAACCGTTTAACCAACGTTTTCCTAGGCATTGAGAAAAACGGCATTAAATTAAATGAGAACATTTTTAACAAATATTTCGAATTGAACCATGAACAATATTCTATACAAAATAGTAAGATTTATACTCAGTATAACCTCTACACCACAACTGGAAGACCATCCAATAGTTTTAATGGGATTAATTTTGCTGCGCTAACTAAAGATAATGGGTGTAGAGCAGCATTTGTACCTAAAAACGGACAGTTTATTGAACTGGATGTAAGTGCTTACCACCCAACATTAGCAGCTCAGCTAATTGGATACGATTTTAAAAACGAAACACCGTATCAATACTTTGCTCGTGAAGCAGATATTCCTTTAATAGAAGCTAAAACATTAATGTTTAAACAGTTGTATGGAGGTATATACAATGAATACAAATACATTGAATTTTTTGAATTAATTGAATCTTATGTAAATGAGTTGTGGGCGAAGTTCACAAACGATAGATTTATAGAATGTCCAATTTCGGGCCATAAATTCACTACAGATATAAAAGATATCAATCCTCAAAAGCTTTTTAATTATATGCTTCAAAACTTGGAGACCTCAAATAATGTTCTTATATTATGGGAAATAATGAAGCTTTTGAAGGGTAAGTCAACTCAAATCGTACTTTACACATATGATTCGATTTTAATCGACTATGATGAAGACGAAGAGTTAATTGATTCGATAAAACACATATTTAATAATAAAAATTTAAAAGTTAAACTAACAATTGGAAGAAATTATGGCTCTATGCAGTCATTAAACTAATTATGGAACCCGTCGCGTTTGAAACCCTACCCAATATTTATAATCAGTACGATTTTATTAACGAAACTGATTCTATGAATAACAGGTTATTTGCTACCTTCACTCAGCAAAATTATTTAGATGACTTGATTAAGACATTGTCATCTACTTATAGTATAATGTACAATAAGATGTTTGTGCTTTTTGTTAAGAGCACTAATGAATATGTCATCACTTACAATGTTGAACAGGGTAATGTAGACAGCATTCCTTCAAACACAATATTAGTACATCGTAAAAAAGAATCAAATACATTATATACCATCAACGCCTTAAACGATTTGATTAAAAAACTAAACGGGGGCGTAGTTGATCCAACGTACAAAATTAACTGGCAACATTATAAAAATTGTATATTACTTACTCAACACGGGGAAGTGAAACAGTTAAACACCAAAATTTATAAAATTGTAGAGCTTTAACTTGGCGTTCAAGTAAAGGTTCTATACATTTATAGTTACAAACAATTAAAAGTTATATTTTATGGATTTAAAATCAATCAAAAACAAACTCAACGCCTTACAAACATCAGGGCAGAAAAAAGAAAAGGTAGACTACAGTAAGTACCTTTGGAAGCCAAAACAAGAGGGCAAGTATCAGATTAGGATCGTTCCATCTAAACTTGACAAAAACAACCCGTTTAAAGAAGTATTTTTGCATTATGGATTCTCTAAGTTTCCTATTTATGCATTAACTAACTGGGGTGAAAAAGATCCAATTGTAGAATTTGCTAAACAGTTACGTCAAAGCAACGACAAAGAAAACTGGAAATTAGCTAAAAAATTAGAACCTAAAATGCGTATATTCGCCCCCGTTATTGTACGTGGCGAAGAAGATAAAGGTGTACGCCTTTGGGAATTTGGTAAAGAAATTTACATGCAATTATTAGGCATTGCAGATGATGAAGACTATGGTGACTACACAGACATCCAAGACGGTCGTGACTTTACAGTTGAAACCATAACAGGTGATATTGGTGGTCGTCAAGGTTTAAAATCGTCAATTCGTATTAAACCAAAAGTATCTCCACTCAGTACAAACAAAGCGGATATAGAGAAATTTTTAGAAGAACAACCCAACATTCTTGAAATTCAATCTACATATAAAATGTCTTTTGACAAATTAAAAGAAACACTTCAAAACTGGTTAAACCCAGATGCTGAAGATGCAAGTGATGTAGATGATGAAGAAGAGACTGAAGAAGCACCATTTGTAATAGATGAACCTAAAAAGGATACTAATTATAAATTGAAAACTAAAGAATCTAAAGCAGACAAATTTGATAAATTATTTGAAGACGAAGACTAATTATGGCAAAGAAATCAACCTCGTTGACAGCCGCTGTTAGTACCCAGTTAAAGTCAGGTTTTGAATTAGATAAGTTCAAGGAAAAGAAAGGACTTAACAACAACGTTAAGTTCAAGGAACAGAAATGGATCCCGTTCTCTAAAGCACTCCAGGAAATACTTAGTATCCCTGGAGCGCCTATAGGACATATTTCCTTACTTAGAGGTCATTCCGACACTGGTAAAACAACAGCGTTGTTAGAGCTAGCGGTAAACGCTCAGAAAATGGGAATTTTACCTGTTTTTATTATTACGGAAATGAAGTGGAGTTGGAACCATGCTCAACAAATGGGGTTTCAAATCGAACCTGTTGTTGATAAAGAAACAGGCGAGGTTACTAATTATAAGGGATTCTTCTTATACGCAGATAGAGGAACACTAAACACAATTGAAGATGTAGCTGAATTTATTGCTGACCTATTAGATGAACAGCGTAAAGGTAATTTACCTTATGACTTGTGTTTCCTATGGGATAGTATTGGTTCTATACCTTGTAAAATGAGTATAGAAGCAAATAAAAACAATCCTATGTGGAATGCAGGAGCTATGTCTCAACAGTTTGGTAATTTTATTAACCAACGTTTTCCACTATCACGTAAAGAAAGTTCACAGTACACAAATACAATGGTTGCAATCAATAAAATTTGGGTTGCACCTGCTGAAACAATTATGTCTCAACCTAAAATGAAAATGAAAAACGGTGAGACAATGTTTTTAGACTCAACAATTGTATTAACATTTGGTAATATTACAAATAGTGGTACTAGTAAAATCAAAGCAACTAAAAACGGTAAAGAGGTAGAATTCGCTAAACGTACTAAAGTATCATGCGATAAAAACCACGTTACAGGTATTACTACTAAAGGTACTATTACAATGACAGTTCATGGTTTTATACCTGATGAAAAATCAGCAGTTGACAATTATAAAAAAGATCACTCAAATGAATGGTCTCAAATATTAGGATCAGCGGATTTTGATTTAGTAGAAGACAATACAGATTGGGAAGAAAACGTTAAAGACATACCTTTACTAGAAGATGAACAATAAAGATCTACTTAAACTTCTTGACAACATTCAAGAGGATGGAAAACAGACTACACCTAAAGCAGAAAATAGAGTTTTGCTTATAGATGGATTAAATCTGTTTTTTAGAAATTTTGCTGTTTTAAATTATATAAATTCTCAAGGAACGCATGTTGGGGGTTTAGGTGGATTTTTAAGATCGTTAGGTGCACTGGTTAAACAAATACAACCAACATCTATTCATGTTATATTTGATGGAGTGGGTTCTACCATAAACAGGAAGAACCTGCTCCCCGAATATAAATCAGGTAGGAATGCTGTTAAAATGACTAAAGAGTTATTTAACGACATAGACGAAGAAAACGAATCAAAAGCAGATCAAATAGGAAGACTAATTCATTACTTACAATGCTTACCAGTTAAAGTTTTATCTATAGATAAAGTAGAAGCAGACGACATTATAGCATTTTTAAGTAAGGAAATATCTAAAGACAACAAAACAAAAGCATACGTTGTATCTACAGATAAAGATCTTCTACAGTTAGTAGACGATAATATTACTGTTTATGCTGCTATAGAAAAAGAATTTTATACACCTAAAAAAGTTAAAGACAAATACGGTGTTTACCCATACAACTTTTTAATGCTTAAAACATTAACTGGAGATGGATCAGATAAAATACCAGGGGTAAAAGGTTTAGGTCCTAAAAAATTACCTAAAATGTTCCCTGAATTGTTTGGTGATGAAAAAATTACATTAGACAAGATATTTTCTATTTGTGAAGCGAAACATAAAGAACATCTTATATATTCTCGAATCATATTTGATTTTGAAAATATAGAAAGAAATAAAAAAGTTATGGATTTAGAAAATCCTATGCTTGATGAAGCAGAAAAAGCTTATATATTAGAGTATATGAAAGCAGCTCCATTCAAATTAGATATTCCTTCATTTGTTAAAATGTATCATGAAGATGGATTAGGTAACATTTTAAAGGATATTGAATTTTGGCTTAGAAACAATTGGACAATATTAGACAGATATAATAAAGCAAAATAAATAAGTTATGACATTACAGAGTATTGAAAATTATGGAATTGGTTTCCAAACAAAGGTTATTTCTGCATTACTAACAGATAAACCATTTTTACAAAACGTAAATGATATTCTTATAGACGAATATTTTAGTAATACAGCCCACAAATGGATTGTAAATGAGGTATTAAAATACTATATAAAATACCACACCAATCCCACTATGGATGTTCTTAAAACCGAAATGAAGAAAGTCGAAAACGATGTACTTCAGGTTTCAATTAAAGAACAACTAAAAGAAGCTTATAAAGCATCTGATGAAACTGACTTAACTTACGTAAAAGAAGAGTTTACTAATTTTTGTAAAAACCAACAATTAAAAAAAGCGCTTTTAAATTCGGTAGATTTACTTAAAGCAGGTAACTACGATTCTATTAGACTATTAATTGACAGCGCTTTACGCTCAGGTCAAAACAAAAATATAGGCCATGAATACAACAAAGACATTGAATCTCGTTATAGAGACGAAGACCGCTCTCCAGTACCTACACCTTGGCCGATGTTTAACGAAATGTTACAAGGTGGATTAGGTGAAGGTGATTTTGGATTAATATTCGGAAATCCGGGTGGAGGTAAATCTTGGACACTTATTGCATTAGGAGCACATGCTGTTAGTTTAGGATACAACGTAATACATTATACTTTAGAATTAAGTGAAGGATACGTGGGAAAACGATATGATGCTTTCTTTACTCGTATATCCGTAGATAAATTAAAAGTAAATAAAGAAAAAGTAGTAGATGCTACATCTGATCTTCCCGGTCAACTTATTGTAAAAGAATACCCAATGGGAAAAGCATCGATGTCTACCATAGAATCTCACATTAAAAAGTGTATAGATTTAGATTTCAAACCAGATTTAGTTATTATAGATTATGTTGATCTTCTTTCATCAAAAAGAAGAAATGGTGAACGTAAAGAGGAAATAGATGATATTTATACTAGTACCAAGGGATTAGCTCGTGAACTTAAGCTTCCAGTATGGAGCGTGTCACAGGTTAATAGAGCTGGCGCAAAAGATAATATTATAGAAGGCGATAAAGCTGCAGGATCCTACGATAAAATTATGATCGCGGATTTTGCAATGTCTTTATCAAGACAGAAAAAGGATAAAGTTAACGGAACTGGAAGGTTTCATATTATGAAGAACCGATATGGAATGGATGGAATGACCTTTAATGCTAAGGTAGATACATCTACAGGACATATAGATATATTAAATGAAATGACTGAAGAGGAAGAAGACGCACAAAACGTTAGACCCAAACAGTCTAAAACAGAGATAGGATTAGACAACTTAGACAAGGAATATTTAGCTAAACAATTTTTTGCACTGAATAAATAGTAATTTATGATAACCGAACCACGAATTTATTATAAACCGTTTGAATATCAAGACGCGTTTAATTTTTACAAAGACCAACACAGAGCACATTGGTTGGCAGATGAAGTACCATTAGCTTCTGATTTAAACGATTGGAAATTAAAGTTAAGCGAACCTGAAAAGAATTTAATTGGAAACATATTAAAATCATTTGCTCAAACAGAAGTACATGTTAACGACTATTGGTCAACAAAAGTATCAGTATGGTTTCCAAAACCAGAAGTACAAGCAATGGCTCGTGTATTTGCTGATTTTGAATCAATACATGCTGAAGCATATGCTCGTTTAAATGAAGAATTAGGTTTAGATGATTTTGCTGCTTTTATGGAAGATGAAACATCTAAAAATAAAATAGAACGTTTAATTGAAGTACCTGGCACTACAATAGAAGAAAAAGCATTATCACTAGCTATATTTTCAGCATTTACTGAAGGTGTAAATTTATTTTCATCATTTGCTGTATTAATGAGTTTTCAATTGCGTAATTTAATGAAAGGTACAGGTCAGATTGTAGAGTGGAGTGTACGTGATGAATCGTTACATTCAAAAGCAGGATGTTGGTTATTTAGAAAATTATTAGAAGAACAACCTGAATTAAACACCCCAACATTAAGAACTAAAATAGTTGAAGCATGTGAATTATCAGTAAAATTAGAATTTGATTTTATTGAAAAAGCATTTGAAATGGGTGATATTGATGGTTTAAATAAAGAACAATTAAAAGCATTTATTAAAGCAAGAGCAAACGAAAAGTTAGTTGAATTAGGATATCAAGCAATTTATAACGACATTGATCCTAATTTATTAAAGCAAATGGAATGGTTTGGTCATTTAACAAGTGGTAAAACACATCAAGATTTCTTTGCAGGTAGAGTAACAAGTTATGCAAAATCAACAGCAGATTGGTCAGATTTATGAGCACAGTAGACACAACAAATTGGATTAAAGGAAAGTCATATCCTGAATGGATGGATGACATCGCAGTAAGTATGATTTCAAAAGGGTATTTACTACCCGATGAAGATGTTTTTGATGCTTATAAACGAGTAAGCAAATTTGCTGCTCGCCGCTTAAGAAGAAAAGACTTACAACCGTTTTTCTATGAAGCAATAGTTAAAAACTGGTTATGTTTAGCTTCTCCTGTTTTATCAAATATGGGAACTGAACGTGGGATGCCTATTTCATGTTTTGGAATTGATGTAGGTGATTCTATTGAAGGCATTGCAGATGCAAACTCAGAACTAATGCGTCTATCATCTCAAGGTGGTGGAGTAGGAATTGGTGTATCTCGTATTCGTGGAAGAGGAAAAGCAATTAGAGATAATGGTGTATCTGAAGGTGTAGTTCCTTGGTGTAAAATATATGATTCAACTATTTTAGCTACTAACCAAGGTTCAGTACGTAGAGGAGCAGCTTCAGTTAATTTAAGCATTCACCATCCTGATATTGAAGAATTTTTAGGTATTCGTCGTCCTAAAGGAGATGTTAACCGTCAATGTCTTAACTTACACCAGTGTGTAGTTGTAGATGATGTTTTCATGAATAAACTTGAAGAAAAAGATCCTAAAGCATTAAAATTGTGGGGTGAAATATTAAAAACACGTCTTGAAACAGGTGAACCTTATATTATGTTTGAAGACAATGTAAACAATGCTAATCCGGATGCTTATAAAAATAACAATTTGCATGTATCGATGACTAACATTTGTACTGAAATTGCTTTATACACAGATGAATTACATTCGTTTATTTGTTGTTTATCTTCACTTAACTTAGCTCGTTGGGAAGAATGGAAAGACTATACATTTGAAAACGGAATGACTTTACCTGAATTAGTATGTTGGTTTTTAGAAGGTGTATTACAAGAATTTATTGACAGAGCTAAAAACATTAAATTTATGGAAAACACTGTTCGCTCAGCTATTAAAGGTAGAGCAATTGGAATTGGTGTTTTAGGATGGCATACGTTTTTACAATCCAAAAATATTCCGTTTGTAGGTATTCAAGCAAACTCTTATACAAGATTAATGTTTGATTTTATTGAAAAAGGAGCATTAAAAGCATCTCGTGAACAAGCCGAAGTGTATGGTGAACCGGAATGGTGTAAAGGAACTGGTTTAAGACATACCCACCATCTAGCCCCAGCTCCAACAGTATCGAATGCTCATATCTCAGGTGGTGTTTCACCTTCAATTGAACCCATTCCTGCTAACGTTTACAATTTAAAAACAGCAAAAGGTGTTTTTATCAAACGTAATAAAATATTAGAACAATTACTTGAATCAAAAGGATATAACATTGATAGCGTTTGGGAACAGATTTTAAAAGATCAAGGATCGGTTTTAGGTTTACCTGAATATATCTTAACAAATGAAGAAAAAGAAATATTCTTAACATTTAAAGAAATTAACCAACTTGAAATTGTTAAACAAAATGGTATTCGTCAAAAATACGTTGACCAAGCAATTTCATTAAACTTATGTTTTGATCCAAACGACACACCAAAATGGATTTCTCAAGTACATAAAGAAGCATGGAAACAAGGAATTAAAACATTGTACTATTTACGTACTGAAAGTGTGTTAAGAGGCGACAATCTACAACGATTATCAGATTGTGTTAGTTGTGAGGGATAGCGGACTTTTATAAATTTAAATATAAATAATAAATATTTATAATAAATACTTATAATGAAAAAATCTCAACTAAAACAAGTCATTAAAGAAGAAATACAAAAAATATTAAAAGAAGCTATGTTTGTTAATAAACACGGCAATTTAATAGGATTACCTAATCCACCTTCATATGATAAAGTAAAAGATTCAATTGAAAAAATAATAAATTTTATAGAATCTACAATAAATTTAAATCCAAACCAATTAACACCTTTACCCCCTCCTCGAGATAATTGGAAAATATTTGATACAGATATAAAAGATATAAGTGATGTTATAATAATGCATGGTAATGATGTATTTGAACTACCCTCCTCACAATATAAGGAAATGACACTTAGAATAATTCCGGAATATAATGACGTTGATATTCTTTTGTGGACTCATAATCAGTCTATACCTATTCTTAATCCCAATATTATAGGAAATACTTACAATAAAGGTATTATATCATTTAAATATAAAGGTAAATTAATAGGAAATGATTTTACAAGAGATATAAATTATAGATATGGAAACGATAAAAAATATAAAATTTAGTTAATGAAACAAAAACTATTTCCATTATTAATAGCACTGTCTGCACTGTCTATTAGTGCAGCAGCTGCCTTTTATAGTGTTACTGGTTTAGCAAAATTATTTGCAGGTGTAGAAACAGCAGTTATATGGATGGCATCTTCACTTGAAGTAGCTAAACTAGTAGTAGCATCTTTACTTTATCAATATTGGAAAAAAGTAGGGATAGCATTACGATTCTATCTAACACTAGCACTTATAACTTTAATGGTCATTACCTCAGCAGGTATTTATGGCTACTTAAGTAGTGGTTATCAAGACACAGCAAATAAATCGGGTGTTGTAGATAAAGAAATTGCTTTAATAGATAATAAAATTAAACTTAAAACTGAAGATAAAACATTCACAGCGGATCAACTTCAACAAACAAAACAAAGTATATCTCAACTTCGCTCAGCATTAGGAAACAATAACCAAACATATAAAGATAAACAAGGAAATATCCTAACCACTACATCTTCAGCAAATAGAAAAGCATATGAAAAACAACTTGAATATGCTCTTAAAGATGAAGAAAAATTATCTAATAAAATTAATACTTTAGATTCTACTATAGCTGTTTTATCTGAACAAAAATTAGAAAAAGAATCAAACGCTGAATTAGCAGGCGAGTTAGGTCCTTTAAAATATATTGCTAAACTAACTGGTTATCCAATGGATAAAATTATTAATTGGTTTTTATTAATCATTATATTTGTATTTGACCCTTTAGCTATTGCATTGGTAATAGCAGCAAACTTTGCTTTTGCTCAACTCAGAAAACCAGAGCAGCTAGCTATGTACAATGAAAAACCTATTGACGTGGTACCTCAGGAAGAACCTATATACAATGAACGACCAAACCCAACATTGCCTCCTGATGTTACTACACTTCGCCAACCAGAAGAAAAACCTACCCCACCCCCAACAGAATCATTTTCATTTGTTCCTCCTATTTTTAGAAGAAAAAGAGATGATGATACTATAACTTACAACTAAAATTTGGCTTTCAAGTCAAAGTTATTATATTTATTATAAACACAGTTATGACAAAAGTTTCACATGAAGTTCCTTTAGCTTTATTAAATAAAAGCATAGAATTTAACGATTACGATTATTGTTTACCTCATTTATTAGATAAAGAGGAACAATACAAACATTTTTTCTACAAATCTAAAGCATTAGGACGTTATATCATAATGGATAACTCATTACACGAGTTAGGTACCGCTTATGATACTAAACGTTTGATGTATTGGATTAACGAATTAAAACCAAACGAATTTATTGTCCCGGATGTTTGGGAAGATAAAACAAGATCAATAGTAAATGCTCGTGAATGGTCTAAAATAGAATTACCTGAAGGAGTAACTAAAGTAGCTGTAGTTCAAGCTGCTTCTTACTATGAAGCAGTAGAATGTTATCAAACATATAAAGATTTAGGATACAAAAAGATAGCATTCAGTTATGGAGCATCTTATTACAATGACGTATGTCCTCATCCAAATCCTAATTTTGGTAAAGCATTAGGTCGTATTCAAACCATAACCAAAATGCACAGTATAGGAATTATAAGTAAATTTGATAGAGTACATTTATTAGGTTGTGCTTTACCTCAAGAATTTAACTGGTATTATGGGATGCATTTCATTGAATCAATTGATACGTCTAACCCAATCATGGCAACAGTTGAGGGAACGCATTATAGCATGTATGGTTTAAAACATAAACCTACAGTAAAAATAGACGAGGCAATGCATAAAGAATATCTTACAGAAGGAAGATTAAACAACAATATTTTAAAATTTAGACAAATAAACCACGCCTTTTTACATGAAAATTGGCCTCCAAAAGAAAATTAATTACATTTACAATATGAACGAAGAATTTTTATCACTATTTGACTACCTAGGAAAACCCGCAGGTACATCCCTAGGTAAAGAAGTATTTGAAGCATGTAAGCTTCGAAGCCAACCGTACCAATTGAGAGATATCTCAAATCGAAAATATACAGGTAAAGTTATCCTGTATAAAAAATCATTCCTACAGGAATATTTTAATTCATTACCAATAGACAATTTTCCATTATAATATGAACAAACAAGCAGTATTATCATTAAGTGGAGGAATGGATAGCTCCACATTGTTACTTCATTTACTTGATTATGGTTATGAAGTTACATGTTTAAGTTTTGATTATGGTCAAAAACATAATGTTGAATTAGAACGTGCTAAGGATTTAGTCAAATATATTAATGAAAATCCAAATCGTTTATTCCATCATGATCATGCTCCTAATGGATTTGAAGAAATTTATCCATTAGTAAAACACCAAGTAATTAAACTTGATGGACTATCTGAACTATTAAACTCAGCATTAGTAACTGGAGGTGAAGATGTTCCTGAAGGACACTATGCTGAAGAGAATATGAAAGCAACAGTAGTTCCAAATCGCAATAAGATTTTTAGTTCAATTATTCAAGCAGTTGCGTTATCAATTGCTGAACAAAAGAATACTTTTTGTGATATCGCAATGGGTATTCATGCTGGTGATCATGCTATTTATCCTGATTGTAGACAAGAATTTAGAGATGCTGATTTTGAAGCATTTAAATTAGGTAATTGGGGGTCTGAAAAAGTAAACTTATATACCCCTTATTTACACACTGATAAATTTGGTATATTACAAGATGGAGACGATTGTTGTAAGCGATTGATGTTAGATTTTAATGAAGTATATAAACGTACTAATACATCTTACAAACCAATTAAACATATTGTATCCCACCATGGAGTAGCATTTTTACCAGAATGGTTTAGTGATTATAAATCAGCATCATCAGTAGAACGAGTTGAAGCATTTATAAAACTAGGTCGTCCTGATCCAGTAGAATATGCAAACGAAACAGGACCCGTTAGTTGGGAAATAGTAGTAGAACATACAAATAGAATATTAGAACAACATAAAAATAAATAATATGAAACAAGTAATCTTTTTTACCGCAAAGTGGTGTACAGCATGTCAATCGTTTAAACCGGTTGTTGAATCTGTATCCAAACAAGTTGGTGTTAAATTATCAAATATTGACACTGATTATGACGTTAGTTTAGTAGAACAATACAATATTAAAAGTGTTCCCACTTTAATTGTATTAGAAAACGGAAACGAAATTAAACGTTTAGTAGGTTCTCAACCTGAAAATAAAGTTAAAGAATTAATAATAGGATAATATGCAACACCCGGATCCCAAAAAACATTTAATTGTTAGTTTAATTAAATCTGGAATTCGTATTATGGGATATATATTGTTACCATTTAACATATGGGGAGCAGTTATAGTTCTTGCATTAAGCGAATCAATAGGAATATTAGAAGAATTAGTATGAAGTTTCAATCAACAAAACTATTTGATGGATTCAGTACATGTTTCCGTCAATGGAAAGCAGAAAGTACTCATTGTAAGTTTTTACATGGTTATGCTGTATCATTTAGAGTATGGTTTGAAGGTGAACTTGATGAACGTAATTGGGTTTGGGATTTTGGAGGTATGAAACGTGCTAAAACTCAAATTGCAGGTATGTCCCCAAAAGACTATTTTACATATCTTTTAGATCATACTACAATTGTTGCTCAAGATGATCCATATTTACCTCACTTTAAACAAATGGAT
>Ga0099851_1000435_pt1 | contig 17110 bp, 19 predicted proteins | sample CB_VirMetaG_6_FD_78176 | JGI IMG/M metagenome (GOLD analysis project Ga0099851, IMG submission 78176) | Freshwater to marine saline gradient viral communities from Chesapeake Bay - CB_1508_2 Viral MetaG | ecosystem: Environmental > Aquatic > Marine > Coastal | place: USA: Chesapeake Bay... | reverse complement strand
GGTATTTCGCGACCGCAATCTTTTCCTAGCGATAGAATTTCCCTAAACTAATTTGTTTCTTTGACATAAATGTTTATATGTTACACTTCAAATCAAGGAGAAAACTATGGCATCAACAGGTGGAGTGAAGATTGGTTCAACTTATGACGAGGCTCGGACCAGAAAAGTAAATGCTGAAGCTGAGATCGCAGAGCTAGAGCTGGCGCGGGTTCACGGGACGTTAGTGATTGCGGCTGATGTCGTGCAGGCGTGGGAGGAGGTTCTTGGGGCGCTGAAAGGTAAGCTATTATCTATTCCGACAAAGGCGGCTCCTGTTGTATCTTCCGAAGCTGAGGCTGCTAAGTGTCAGAACATACTTGAAGACTTAATGAATGAAGCGCTAGAGGAACTCAGTAATTATGAGCCAAGCATTGATCCATCATCAACCAGCGGACTTGGTGAGTCATCTGAAGAAAGCGATTCAGGGTCTAAAGCCACCACCAAGACTAACAGTAAGCGAGTGGGCAGACCAAAAAAGGCGACTAGACTCACAGACAAGTAGTGAGCCTGGTAGATGGCATACTTCTCGCGCAGAGTATCAGCGAGGAATCATGGATGCCTGTGGTGATCCCGCTAACAGAGAAGTGGTTGTTATGGCTGGCGCTCAGTTAGGCAAGTCCGAAGCTATTCTAAATATCATTGGATATCACATTGATAACGACCCTAGCCCAATATTGGTTCTTCAGCCTTCACTGGACATGGCTCAGACCTTTTCGAAGGATCGAGTTGCTAACGGTCTGCTGAAATCTACCCCTTGTTTACGAAACAAAGTAAAAGATCCTCGCGCTAGGGACAGTGGCAACACCACTCTGCATAAACTATTCCCTGGTGGAAGCCTGACGCTTGTCGGAGCCAACAGTCCGTCAGGATTGGCATCGAGACCTATCAGACTTGTCCTCTGTGATGAGGTTGACCGTTACCCGGCTAGTGCTGGATCTGAAGGTGATCCTGTTCAACTTGCGCGTAAGCGAGCTGCTACGTTCTGGAACCGTAAGATCATTATGGTTTCTACGCCAACGAATAAAGATGCCAGTCGCATCGAGGAAGCGTTCGAGGGATCTGATCAACGTCACTTTCATGTCCCGTGCAAGCACTGTCACCACGAACAGACGCTAAAGTGGGCAAATGTACAGTGGATCGATAAGGACCCTGAGACTGCCTCGTATGAGTGCTCTGCTTGTGCTGTGCTGTGGACCGACTCTGACCGAAGATGGTCTATCCGTAACGGAACTTGGAAGGCTGAGAAGGAGTTTGCTGGAATTGCAGGTTTCTGTATTTCTGGTCTTTACTCACCTTGGACTCCATTGTCTGACGGCGTTCGTGACTTTTTGTCTATGCGTAAGAATCCTGAGCAGCTTAGGGTGTGGACTAACACTTACTTGGGCGAGAGCTGGGAAGATCAGGGCGAGACCATTGATGACTATTCGTTATCTGAGCGCAGAGAAGCCTACGGCGAGAATATACCTAATGAAGTAGTGTTCTTGACCTGCGGCGTTGACGTACAGGATGATCGCTTGGAGTTGTCGATTATTGGTTGGGGACGTGATGACGAATCATGGGTAATTGATCATCAGATACTTTACGGCGATCCCTCTACTCCACAGCTTTGGACGGCACTTGATAGTCGATTGTTTACCACTTACATGACTAATGATGGTCGTCAGTTGCCAATACGGGCAAGCTGCATAGACTCTGGCGGGCATTTTACAAATGCTGTATACTCCTACGCGAAGAAGAACTATGCTAGACGGGTTTTTGCTATTAAAGGTGTTGGTGGAGAAGGTAAAGCCATTGTTGGCAGGCCATCAAAGAATAACATCGGCAAATGTTTATTATTTCCTGTTGGTGTAGATACAGCTAAAGATTTGTTGTTCGCTAGGATGCGGATAAGGGATGAGGGCGCTGGTTACATCCATTTCCATGATGATTTACATGATGAGTATTTTAGGCAGTTAACTGCTGAGAAGATTATCACTAAATACACCAGGGGATTTAAGAAGCGCATATTCCAAAAGATTAGACCAAGGAATGAGGCTTTGGATTGCTTCGTATACGCGATAGCTGCGTATGCCATATTAAATATTGACGTTAATAGTATAGCTAATAAGCGTGATAGTGATATGAGAGTTACTGAAGACGTTAAGCCTAAACAACAACAGACTCCTTTTGTACCTAAGTTACAAAAAGGATTTGTTAACTCATGGCGCTAGAGGAAAGATAAATGGCGAATGCTTTTGACGCGACCAATGCCCCAGAAGGTGAGCCAGGATCAATTGTAGTTGGCGACTTTCTTCAGTGGAAGCGCTCTGATCTTGTTTCTGATTACCCTACTGATTTATACACTGCAAGTTATGTCGCTAAAGTAACTGGCGGATCTGGTGAAATAACTATTGAAATGACAGGTCATACTAGTCATTATTTAGCTACAGTTTCCAGCACCACTAGTTCTGCATTTATTAAAGGCGATTATCATTACCAGCTTGAAATAAAAAGAAACTCAGATAATGAAAGAGTAGTTGTTGATCGAGGATACCTATCAGTAATTCCTGATTTGGATGATGCTTCGGCTGATCCGCGTAGTCATGCTGAGATCATGCTATCTAAAATAGAAACAGTTTTATCTGGTAAAGCGGATGCTGACGTTTCTAGCTACTCGATTGCAGGTCGATCCTTGACCAAGATGACATTCCAAGAGTTGATTGATGCTCGCAACTTCTATAAGTCTGAAGTTGTGAAGGAGAATCAAAAGTTGGACATTGCCCAAGGTCGTAAGGGCGCAGCAACTATACAAGTGAGGTTTTAAGTGGGATTATTTGACCGATTTAAGGCCAAGCCTGAGCCAAAGAATAAAATCTTTAAGCGTTCGTATCAAGGTGCCAATACAGGTTACTTGTTTGCCGACTTTAAAGCCTCTGAGCGAAGTGCGGACAGTGAATTACGTCCAGCAATACGAATTCTTCGATCTAGGGCACGAGACCTTGCTCGAAACAACGAATACGTAAAACGATACCTGACATTGCTAAAAACTAACGTAATTGGCGATAAAGGGTTCGGCGTTCAGATAAAAGCACTTGATAGTGTCGGTAAGCTAGACCGTGACGGCAACCAGCGTGTTGAAATGGCGTTTAAGCAGTGGGGAAAGCTAGGCCGATGCACTGTTGACGGCAAATTATCTTGGCTTGATGCTCAGAAACTAGCTATTGAATGCCTTGGTCGTGATGGTGAAGTGTTCATTGTTAAGCATCGCGGAGCAGATTTTCACGATTCATTCGCACTAGAATTCATCGAACCTGACCAAGTAGACGAGCAAAAGAACGAAAGATTGGCCAATGGCAACGAAATTCGCATGGGTATTGAGCTAAACAAGTTCAAAAAGCCTGTTGCTTACCACGTTTTGAGCTATCACCCTGGTGATTACGACTACACGACCTCCGGGAAGTCGCCAAAACACATTAGAATCCCTGCTGACCGAATGATTCATCTGTATGATCCGATGAGAGCTGGTCAGACGCGAGGAGAGCCTTGGATTTCACCAGCTTTAGCGTCAATTAAGCAATTGGGCGCTCTGAGAGAGGCTGCCATCGTAAATGCACGAATTGGTGCGTCTAAGATGGGTTTTTTCACCTCTCCGACTGGCGACGGCTTCGTGGCTGACGATTTAGATAACAATATGCCTATAATGGAAGCGTCTCCAGGCACTTTCCACCAGCTTCCTAATGGAGTTGACTTCAAAAGCTTTGATCCGCAGTACCCAAATAACGAGTTTGATGTATTTCATAAAGCCGTTTTAAAGGGTATTGCATCGTCTCTGGGTGTTAGTTACACCAGCCTGTCTAACGATTTAGAGGCTACTAGCTACAGCTCTATCCGTCAGGGTGCTCTTGAAGAGCGAGATCAGTACCGTAACCTGCAAGCATTTATGATTCAGCACTTTGTTCGCATCGTGTTTGACGAGTGGCTTGGCGCTGCGATGGAAATTAACAGCTTTGGCATACCTTTACGCCAGTATGAGCGGTTTTCTGATGCTGCTGAGTTCAGAGGCAAGGCTTGGAGCTGGGTTGACCCGCAGAAAGAGATGAATGCTGCTGTAATGGGGCTGAAGAACGGCGTGTTGAGCCTTCAGGACGTTGCATCGCAGTACGGCAAGGATGTTGAAGAGTTAGTCTCGCAGATTGCTAGGGATCGTGATATCGCCGAGCAGTTTGGTGTCAGATATGCGCTGGAGCCTTTCGGAGTTACGCTAAACTCTGTAAATCCTGATATAATCGAGGATGATGATGCCGAAGTATAAGGGTAAAGAGATAAATACCCGTCCTAGTGACGGAATGGTCTCAGAAGCCAACCGGGGTCTTGATTGGCGAAAAGAATATGGTCGTGGAGGCACTGAAGTTGGTGTGGCTCGCGCCAGGGACATTAAGAATCGCAAGGATCTTTCTTTCGATACCGTTAAGAGAATGTATTCATTCTTCTCTCGGCATGAGGTTGATAAGAAGGCCGAGGGATTTAGCCCAGGAGAGGAAGGTTATCCATCAGCAGGCAGAATTGCATGGGCTTTGTGGGGTGGAGATGCAGGATTCTCATGGTCGCGTAGAATCGCAAATCAAATTAACGATGATCGAAGTGAAGAGGTTATTACTATGGACAACGAAGAATTAGAAGGTGTAGTTGTCGAGGAAGAAGTTATTGAGCGTTCTGCCGAAGAGGTAGAAGCCGTGGTTGAAGAGGTAGTTGAAGAAGCTGCTGAAGAAGCCATTGAAGACGATACTCCGACCGAGCGTAAAGGCGTTGAAGTTAAGCACAGATCGATGGCACTCGATATGTCTCCTATTGATGAGGAGAAGAGAACTGTTCAAATAGCTATTTCAAGTGAAGAGCCTGTTGAGCGTTCATTCGGTAAAGAGATATTGGACCATACTGCCGAGGCGATTGATTTGTCGTTCTTAGCGTCTGGTCGCGCACCGCTGCTGTTGGATCACGATCCAGAGAAGCAGGTTGGTGTTATAGAATCAGTAGAACTTGATGGGCAATCGCGTAGACTGCGCGCAAAGGTTCGCTTTGGAAAAGGCGAGCTAGCCCGTGAGGCATTCTCTGATGTTGTTGATGGTATTAAAGCCAACATTTCGGTTGGTTATGCTATCAGCAAGATGGAAAAGGATTCACGCAATAAAGACACATATCGTGCCAAGTCGTGGAAGCCTGTAGAAGCAAGTTTGGTGTCTATTCCTGCCGATATGACAGTTGGCGTTGGGCGGTCGAGCGAACCTTCACATAAACCCGTAATTAAAACTTCATTTAAAGAGAGAAATACTATGTCAGAAGTTGATATCGAAGCGGTAAAAGCTGAAGCACAGCAATCCGCACAACGTAACGCAGCTCAGATCGTTGAGCTTGGATCTCGTCACAATCAAGGTGAAATGGCTCGCAAAGCAATTAGCGAAGGCCGTAGCATCGAAGAGTTTCGTGGTGAGTTGTTAGAAACTATTGGTTCACAGCGTGGCTTGGAAGATCAGTCAGTTGGTATGAGCAAAAAAGAAGTTCGTAAGTTCAGCTTGGCTCGTGCTGTTAACGCACTTGCAAACCCAACTGATCGCCGCGCTCAAGAAGCTGCTGCTTTTGAGTTTGAGTGTTCACGAGCTGCTGCCGACCAGTACGGCACTACTGCACAAGGTCTGATGCTTCCTGCTGAAGTACTTCGCACTTGGAAGCGTGACATGAACAGCGGTGATGATGCTGCTCTGTTCTCTGATGACTTCCGTGGCGGTGACTTCATCGATGCACTTCGCAACTCTTCTTCTGTCATGCAAGCTGGCGCTCGTATGCTGGGCGGTTTGAGCGGCGACGTTAAGATCCCTCGTAAGAGTGCTGCATCTACTGCTGCTTGGATTGCAACTGAAGGTGGCGATTCTACTGAAAGCGAAATGACTGTTGGTCAGGTGTCTTTGGCCCCTAAGACTCTCGGTGCTTTCACTGACGTAACTCGTCAACTGTTGATCCAATCTAGCTTGGATGTTGAAGCCCTGATTCGTGATGACCTGAGCCGCGCTCTTGCAATCGCAATCGATAAGGCTGGTCTGGAAGGAACTGGCGCAAACGGTCAGCCTACTGGTATCCTAAACACTAATGGCGTTAACTCAGTAACTAACTTTGCTGCTGCTAACCCAACCTTTGCTGAGGTGGTAACTCTTGAGACTGCTGTAGCTGAAGACAATGCTCTGATGGGCAACCTGTCTTACATCATGCCTGCTGGCATGTACGGCGCTCTGAAGACTACTGAGAAAGCTGCTAACACTGCTCAGTTCGTAGTTGAGCCAGGCGGCACCGTCAACGGATATCGCGGAATCGTTTCCAACCAGGCTACTTCTGGAAACCTTTACTTCGGTAACTTTGATGACCTTCTTATCGGTATGTTTGGCGGCTTGGATCTTACTGTTGATCCATACAGCTTGTCTAAGAGCGGTACTATTCGTCTGGTTGCTTTGCAGTCAGTTGATGTTGCAGTACGTCACGCTGTTAGCTTTGCAATCGGTAACGATGGCGCGTAATTAGTCGAGGGGCTTCGGCCCCTCTTCTTTACTTATGTCAATTCGTTGAGTTGGCATTATTAAAGGAGAATGTTATGAAATATGAAGTAATTAAAAGCTGCGTTATCCACGGTAAAACCCATAAAGTTGGCGCTCATGTTGAAGTAGATGACAAGCGTGTATTGGAAAACCTGATGGGAATGGGTCGCTTGATTCCTGTTGCTGAGTCTGTCGTATTAGAAGATCGCAGCATCGAAGTGACTGAATCTGCACCGAAAGTTAAGAAACGGTCTAAGTTTAAGTAATGGCTATTGAGACTGGAATTGAACGCGCAATAATGCTCGCTGACTTTGGCGAGCTTGTTAAATTTAAGCCTTTTAATAGATCTTCTAGCTTTATTTCAGGTATTTTTGACAATACATATGAAGCTGTTGATTCTGGTGGTTCTGTTTCATTTGCAGTTGAGCAACCAAGGCTTACTGTTAAAACTAGCGATGTTTTGGGGATTTCTGAAGGTGACCTTTTTACTATTAGATCGTCAAGTTATATTGCTAGAGTTATCATGGCTGACGGAACTGGAATTACTGAGATTGCTTTAGAGGCACAATAATGGCTCATGTCAGAAAGCTGCTGAGAGACCAGATAACATCTACTTTAACTGGCTTGTCTACTACTGGTAGCAACATATATCAAAGTAGAGTTTACCCCTTAGCAGCAGATAAGCTGCCCGGTCTTTTGATATTCAGCAAGAGTGAAAATGTTGAGTATTCAACTATGGGGCTGCCCAGGATTCAGGAAAGAACAGTCAGCTTTACGCTGGAAGTTTACGTCAAAGGCGTAAGCGGATACGATAATTCCTTGGATCAAATTTGTCTTGAGGTTGAAGAGGCTTTGTATTCTGATATAACCCTTAATGGCAATGCGGCAAATGTAATGATTTCTGATTTTTCAGCAGACTTTAATGGTGATGGTGATCAGCCTGTTGCGGTGGCTACTATGACTGTTGATGTGTTATATCGGGTTAGAGAAAACAACCCTGATGTGGCAATTTAATGGCGATTTTCGCTTACGTTAATTAATGCGCTATGGCGCTTAGAGGTATTTAGAAATGGCAACATACACAGGTAAAAATGGCGCAGTCTACGTTGGTGCAAACGCTGTCGCTGAAATTAAAGATTGGTCTCTTGAGAGTACTTCAGAAACAGTATCTGATACCGTTATGGGTGACTCTTGGGTTACTCACAAGCCAACTCTTAAGTCTTGGACTTCATCGTTCAATGCTATTTGGGATGACGCAGACACTACTGGTCAACTGTTAGTTGTAGAAGGTGCAGAAATTACAATAAACCTGTATCCTACTGGAAATAACACTGGTGATGTGGAATGGTCAGGTGCTTGCATTGTAACTTCTGTAAGCAAGTCGGCATCTTTTGACGGCCTTGTCGAGGCTTCTTTCTCTGTCACCGGTAATGGACCTTTATCTACTAGCACGGTGTAAAACATGGGAAAACTAATTGATACTGCTGTATCACACTTCAATACTAAAGCTATTCGGAAACTATATGTCGAAGAATGGGATGTTACTGTCTATACCAAAAACCTATCTTTAGACGACAAGTCTAAGTGGATGAGTAGAGCGGATGGTGACACCACTGATTATTTGGTTTACTCCATTATTTATGGAACAACTGATGAGAAAGGTGAGTCTTTATTTGATATTGGTGACAAGGTTAAGTTACGCAGAAATGCTGACCCAGAAGTGGTATCAAGAATCGCTAGTTTTATTCTAACTCCTGATGCAGAGACTGAAGAAGGACGCGAAAAAAACTAATCGATGATCAAGGAAATGTCACCGAGCTGTATAATATGTACAGCTTGGCTGACTACCTTGGTCAACCACTTTCGACCATATACGCTATGACCGTTGATGAGTTTAATCACTGGTTTACTTTTATTAAGCTGAAAAGAGAAAAGGAAGATGGCAGCAGAAACCGTAGTAATTCAGCTAAAAGGTGAGGATAAATTCTCGCAGGTCTATGCGACATTTAACAGCTCTACCCAGCAGGTTGAAAAGCAAGTTAAAAACCTAACTCAGGCACTCTTGCTTGAGGGTAATGCTGTTGGTAAAACCACTAACGAACTGGAGTTGATGAAGCTCCAGATGATGGGTGCCAGCAAAGTTCAGTTGGATGCCGTTAAATCAGCTCAAATCTTCCGTGACAAGCAAATCGCATTAGCTAAATCAAGTGGCGCATTAACTCAACAATTTCGCTTTATGCGTGGTGGTTTAGGTCAAGTAGGCCACCAGGTACAGGATATCGCTGTACAGCTTCAGATGGGGCAGAACGCCATGCTGGTGTTTGGTCAGCAGGGTTCTCAGATTGCATCTCTTTTCGGACCTCACGGCGCGGTTATTGGTGCGTTACTTGCTGTGAGCGCCGCTGTAGCTACATCTCTTTTCCCCTCAATGAAGAAGTCTGCTGAAACAGTTAAAACTTTGGCTGAACGTATCGCTGAGTTAAATAAAGAATTCAAGGATATTACCGAGTCGCAAAGGCGATATCTTCTTGGTCAGCAGGCCATAAAAAGCGCCAAGCTAAAAGATGATCTTGTTGAAGACCTTCAAGCATTAGTAGATTTAAGGAAAGGTTTTGTAGCGGCTAAGGCATCTATTGATGCGTATGAGAACTCTACTGAAACGGCTGGAGCGGCACAATATGCCCTTGCGCAGGCGCAAGAAGAAGCTCACGAAACGGTAAGGGCTTTTGCTTCGAGTGAAGTTGAGCTTTTAGCAGCATTAGATACAACAAAACAAGGGTTAGTTGAAAGTGATCAGGCTTATAAAGATTTAAAAGATTCTAGTGCAGCAGCAGCTAGAGAGTACCAAAACGTAATTGATAAGCTGAAAGAAGAGGTCGAGCAACTAGATCTTAGCGGAGATGCCTTATTTATATACCAGCAGAAACAAAAAGGTGCTACCGATCAAGATGCTCTTGCCGCGCTAAAACTTCATAACAAAATAGAAGCTCACAAAAAAGCTACGCAAGAAATTATTGATGGCTTACAGGCTGAGACTGATGAGCGGAATAAGCTAGAAGCGCAGAAAAACCGCCAAAAAGAGTTAGATGATAAAAAAGCTAAGTCAGATGCCGAAAGACGACTTCAGCAGGTCGAAAACATCAGGAAAAGCCATCTTGATGAAACTGCTGCTATATCGCAAAAGTATAAAGATCAAAGGGCAATTATTGATCTGGCGATGAAGGATGAGGGCGCTGATCAAGCAATGCTTGCCGAGTTAAGGGCGCAAACTCAGATCGAAGAGCAAGAGGCTCTTGCAGAACATCTTCAAGCTAAAGATAAGCTGATGCAAGAATTCTTCGATAAAGAGACAGAGCGGCGAGAAAAAGACGCAGAACATCAGAAGAAGATGGAGATGCAGAAGAAAGAGCTTGCTCTGACTACTGTTGGTGTTTATGGAGCGATGGCAGATCAGATTGCTGCTGCAATGAAAGATGGCTCTGGCGCTCAGAAAGCCATGTTCTTGGTCGCTAAGGGTCTAGCAGTAGCCGAGGCTATAATTAATGCTAACCTAGCTTACACGAAGACTATAGGCCAATTTGGTGCTGCTGGTATACCAATGGCTGAAGCTGTTAGAGCATCTGGTTATGTCAGTGCTGGATTAATCGCTGGTCAAGCTATTGCCTCGTTTGAAGGCGGCGGTATGACTGGCTCTGGCGTTAGGTCTGGCGGCATGGATGGTAAGGGTGGTCGATTGGCTATGGTTCACCCGAATGAGAAGATAACTGACCTGCACAAAGGGCAAGGTTCAAATAATGTTGTCAATGTTAACTTCTCTATCCACGCAAACGACACCAAAGGATTTGACGCGCTTCTGAACTCAAGACGGGGTCAGATTATTTCTATGGTTAACCGAGCTGTTAACGAGCGCGGCAGGAGATTAACAGTATGAGCGGTACACTTCCAACGACTCCTGGCTTCACAAATGTTACTACCAGGCTCAAAAGATATAACTTATCTAGCGACAGTTTAAATGGTAGAATACAGGTTCGCAGTCTTGCTGTGTCAAGGAGGGAATTTACGTTATCTTTCCCTCCTATGACAAAGGCCGAGTTTGAGCCTATGTACGAATTTGTTGAGTCACAAAACGGAATGCTTGAGACATTTTCTGTCGCTATTCCTGACCCATCACTTCCAGGATCAAATGAAACCGTGACGGTAAGACTTGCCAATGATGTGCAAGAATTTAGCATTGGTATTGAATCCTTGTACGAATTTGAGATTGATGTTATCGAGGTAATATAATGTCCAGAGGGATTAACTCGGCCACCAAGTCGGCTTTATCTAGCGATGGGTTTAGACTGGCTACGTTAGTCCAGATGAACCTAGCTACCGTCACCAGAATGACCGATTACGGCTCATCTATAACTCCCGCGGGTATGGGTACATTTACCCCAAGCGGTCACTTACTTGATATATCAGACGTTTCTGAAACCTCAGAGCTTCGCATAAACTCCACATCAATTCGACTATCAGGTGTTCAGCAAGATTTTGTTGATGTATTCCTGACTGGCGATTACATGAATGCTCAAGTGCTAATCTATAGAGCTGTTATTACTTCTCTTGGAACTGTTTTAGGAGATCCATTTTTATACTTTGACGGTAGGATTGTTGGTTTCTCTATTGCTGACACAGAGAATTCTAGTGAGATTGAGCTTGAGATATCAAGCCACTGGAAAGACTTTGAGAAAGTTAACAACCGCAAGACTAACAGTAACTCACAACAAATGTACTTCCCTGATGACTTAGGGTTTGAGTTTGCATCTAAAATAGTTAAAGACTTGAAATGGGGTCGTAAATAATGGGTTGGTTTCTTCCTGCGTTAATCGCTACTGTAGTATCTGCTGGGGTTTCCTATGTTGCGGCAAGAAAAGCCCAGAGAGAGGCTAAAAAGCTCGCTAGTGAAATGTCCGGTGTTATGGATAACATTGAGTCCAACATACAGCCTATCCCTGTGGTTTACGGAGAAAGGAGAGTTGGTGGCGTTCGAGTGTATGTTAAAACTACATCAGCAGATCAAGGGTTAAAGAACGAATACCTTTATATGGCGCTGGTAGTGTCTGAAGGTGAAGTCAATTCAATATCAAACATATTAATCGACAACATCCCTATTTCTGACGCTCGATTTACTGGTGAGCCGGGAATAGAAGATAACCTCATATCTTATGAGCTTAAGAATGGTGCAGACGACCAAACAAAAAGCACATTACTTGCTGAAAGCAGCCCTTCTGGCTGGACTGATGACCACAAGTTAAGCGGTGTTGCCTACATTGCGCTTAAGCTAAAGTGGGACCCAGATGTATTCTCTAGCATTCCTGAAGTAACTGCTGTTGTTAAAGGTAAGAAAGTATATGACCCACGCGACGTTGCTCAAAGCGCCACTGATCCATCAACTTGGACTTGGAGCGATAACCCTGCACTTTGCATAAGAGACTATTTAACCAGTGAGCGTTACGGTAAAGGTCTCCCAGACACAGCTTTAGACGGTCCTGCTTTTATTCAAGCTGCAAATGATTGTGATAACTTCGTCATTACACCGTACTCAGGAGCGACTACAACTAGACGGCTTTTTAAGTGTAACGCTGTTATCGACACAAATGTTGAGCTGTTTAAGAATGTCCAGACGCTACTGCTTGGCTGTAGAGCATTCATGCCTTATACCAAAGGCAAGTATTCTTTAAAGATTGATCAAGCTATAGCTCAATCCTTTACGTTTACCACTGACAATATTGTTAACGGGATTACGATTGCTGGCGAGATTAAGTCAGAGAAGTTTAATCAGGTTATTGTTAAATTCCCTAACCCGAATACAGATTGGCAGCCAGATCAGGCTGCATGGCCTAGCCAGTCATCGACCACATTAACTAGCTTTCCTAATGGAAGCGGCGGTTACTACACTGAAGCAGAGCTTTATCAGGAGTTTCTTGATGAGGATAGCGGGTCATATCTAACTGAAGAGCTAGAGCTTGAAACAGTCACTGATTATTACGCTGCTGTTGATCTTGCTCGCATCATTACTCTGCGGTCACGCAGCGGTAAAAAGGTTTCGCTAACCGCAAATTCTGACGCATTGGATTTGGCAATTGGTGATGTTGTTCAGTTAAACTATCCCACGGCTCCAGCATCTTGGGTTAATAAGCTGTTCCAAGTTGAAGAAATGGTGATGAACTATGACGCGACTGTTGAAGTCACGCTCATGGAATACAGCGACATCTATGATTACCAGACTCTGGCTGAAGAAAACGATTACCCAGAAGCTGGCGAACCAGATCCTTTAGAGCCATTGATTTCTCCAGACATTACTGTAACCCCTGGATATCAGGTTGGCTCAGACGGAACTATCGATGGCTACATTGATGTATCTTGGAATGCGATAAACGACGCATATGTTTCTGGATATCAGTTGGATGTAACGCCAACGGGTGGTGGTAGCACTCTGTCTTATAACACGCCAGGAAACTCATTCAGGATTGATTTACCGGGTAGCACTGCCCCTAGAGATGTTTCTGTACGCACTGTTTCTTACATTGGTGGACGAAGTGCTGTAACTGCTAATTCTGTTGCTACAAACGTATCTCCTGGTGTAAAAAACGCTCCTCCGGGTGTTATTGCTTCTGGCACTGCTACTCTATCGCCAACGCTTAAAGGGATTGTCATTACATGGGTAAATCCGACTGACAGCGACTTTAGCCACGTTCAGATAAAGAAAAGCGCCACAGCAACTGAGCCAGCCGATTCAACCGCGATTGATGTCAATGGTGAGACATATACAGACACAGGATATGCGGTGGTAACAACCAGGCACTATTGGATTCGTTCTGTTGACACTACAGGCAACTCAAGCGCGTGGACTTACCTTGGCAGCGCAACTACAACAAAAGCGCAAAATGCTGACCTTGATACCGACTCTGTAGACACTGATCAAATTGCCGACAGTGCAGTTGATACGCCACAAATCAATAACGATGCAGTAAACATTGATAAGATTTCTAGCAGTCTACAGTCAACTAATTATGTTGCTGGAACTTCAGGTTGGAAGATATTAAAAAGCGGTGCAGTTGAGTTTGAAGAGGCAATTATCAGGGGTACTATATCTGCAACTTCTGGTTCTATCTCAGACACAGTAACAATTGGTGGGACTGCTGCCAGTACAATTGTTGCAGGTGCTAGTGATGGAGCAACTGCATTGCAAGACTCGGATACAGATATAAACCTTGGTTTAACCGGTGGAACAATAGCTGGAATTACAATATCTGGAACAAAACTCTATGAAGGTACAGGAACTTTTAATAACAGCAATACTGGATTTTATTTAGATAATACAGGACAGTTTAGCTTAAAAGATAAACTTTCTTTTGATGGAAGTACTCTTGCCGTAATTGGAGATATTACGGCAGATAATTTAAATGTAACCAATGCAACTGTCACAGGATCGTTTGTGGCAGACAATTTGCCAACACTGCAAAACATGAATGGTGTTATTACTGTAAATCAGATTAATGCCAACACCATTACAGTTGATAAACTATCTGGTGACGTTTCTGAAACTTACCCTATAAATTATCCGTCTAGCATTGGTGTATGTTCAGGATCAGTAGTTACTAATAATGATGTAAGACTTACTGTTCCTGCGCCTAGTGGTGATGTTGAGAAAAATGCAACAGTCAGTTTGACAATAAAAATGTCAGCAACAAACGGATATACTTCAGGCACCTCAACTATAGTTGCTAGTTGTGATCTTAGATTGCAGAGATTAAGTACAGGTATAACAACAGGTACAGCTATAGGCGCTTCAGTTGTAGAGGTTTTAAGTCTTACTGGCAATATAAAACGATTGAAAATTGTCGGAAATCATTTAGATAATCTTGCGACCATAGGTAGTATTTCAAGAAGCTCTACTGGTGCAGTAGGTTTTACTATAACGCCCGTTTTGGGATATTATTATCAAAATACTGTAACAGGTTATTCTGGAAACTTTACTTATGTATTTACGTCTTCATCTACAGATATTACTGTAGGTTCAAGTTTCTACTTTAATAAAGATGCGTGGCAGTCTCAGGGAGTTTGGATTTCTTCAGAAAACTATGAAAGATTGTATTTTCAAGTTCAGCCTCAAGACACTGTGACTAAAGATTACACAATACATGAAACTCTGGGTAAAACATTAAGTGGCGAAAATTTTAGATTAACTGCTACACAATATGAAAATACATCAGGGTCTAATACTCCAATTACAGTGCATAATGTATCAGGTACTATGCAACTAATAACATAAATGCTAGGAAATAATAATGGCTATTAGCAAAACTTCCGAATTTGTAGATATGACGATAAGAGCAACCAAACAAATTAGTGTCAAAATACGATACACCCTGGATGATCCTGATGATGATCAATTACCTATTAGCATTGAAAAAGTTCATGTATTGGTAGAAAGCGACGATATATCTGGATTTTCTGAAGCAATACAAGAAATTATCAATTCTGCTTGGGGTGCGCTTTAGGCTATTAATATATTTGGCTTTAATCAGTGATATAATTAATTAAATAAAATTGAGCTTATACGATGCAAACATATACTTTAGTACAAGGAGATCAAGCTCCTCAAATACAGGCCACATTAACTCGCGACATTACTGGTGAAGTTATAGACTTTTCTGGAGGATCGTGTTCTTTAAAGTTTAGGGCTAAAGGATCAAGTGTTCTTCTTTTTACATTAGCTGCGGCTGATATTGGAGACAACTTTTCCGAGGGAAATGCTGTATTCTCATTCTCTGGTAACCAATTGGATATTAACGAAGGTTACTATGAAGGCGAAATTGAAATCACTTATTCAAGTGGAGTTGTTGAGACTATTTTTGAGATATTGGAATTTTACATCAGGGCTGATTTCTAATGATTAACGCAATTATTGCTTTCAATAAAGCAGTAGCTGAGATCGGCTTTAAGAAAGCTATTGCTGAGATTAAACTTGGTAACTTCCTGATTTTTAGGTTTTTCTTTGATGTGTTAGGTTTAACAGACACTCAAGCAAAGGCTGTAGGTAAGTCTTTAACTGATTCTTCGAGCGCCTCTGATGAAAGTTCTTTTGGATTAGGCAAACAGCTGGATGATTCTTCAGGATTTAATGACTCTGCCTATTTAGGGTTTGGGTCAGTTAAAAATGACTCAAGTGCAGCATCAGATGAGATTTACAATTTCGCCATTGGTAAGGGATTACAGGACAGTTCTTTAGTCGGCGAAAATCAGAATATGGACTTTCATAAGTTCATTGAAGAAGTAACTGGCGTTACAGACGATTTGGATGGCGAAGCTACTGCTGACGACGATCAAGAAATGACGTTTACAAAGGTAAGATCTGAGCTATCTATTGTTGCTGATTCTTTCGCTTACTCCAGCATTTCGAGCGTTAGTGATACAATTGGGTCTAACGATGCAGGTTCTTTACGAAGTCAGGGTTATTGCGCCTTTGACTATTTTTTAGAAGATTATGTTGGCGCGAGCCGAACTTTTTAACAGGTGACTTATGATTAATGAAAACTTAAAGCTACGCGGCGATGTTGCGATAGTATTAAAAGACAAAGACGGCAATGTAAAAGACAGCCGTGAAATCCACAACTTAGTAGTAAACTCTGGCCTTGGGTTTATTTGCTCACGTATGGCGGGCACTTCTGCTGGCGTTATGTCGCACATGGCATTAGGTTCGGGTACAACTGCTGCCGCTGCCGGTCAGACTGATCTGGTATCGATTCTGGGCGCTAGAGAGGCGTTAGACAGCACTACTCCATCAAGCAACACGATTACCTACGTGTCGTCGTTTGAGGCTGGTGAGGCAACTGGAGCCGTTACAGAGGCAGGCATATTTAATGCTTCTACTTCTGGTACTATGCTTTGCCGTACTGTTTTTGCCGTTGTAAACAAGCAGGCTGATGACACTATGTCAGTGACTTGGACTATTACTTTAACCGCATCTTAATTAGAGGGGCTACCGATGTCTACGATTACCACAAGGGCAGGCAAAGGCTCGCCCCTTACTAATAACGAAGTTGATGCTAACTTTACTAATCTAAATACCGATAAGGCAGAGCTTTCTGGCGCTACCTTTACTGGCGAAATCACAGCCAACGGCGGCATTGCATTGGGTGACAATGACAAAGCTACGTTTGGTACTGGTGATGATTTACAGATTTATCACTCAGGCGCACACAGCTTTATATCCGATGCAGGAACAGGTAACCTTTATCTCTCAGCGGCTGATTCATTTATTGTACGCACCGAAGGCGTTGCCGTATCAGCCACGTTTACTCCTACTGCTGGCGTTGATTTGAACTACGCAGGCGCAGCCAAACTAACCACCACCTCCACAGGCATAGACGTTACTGGTACTATAACAAGTACAGGCTTTGGCTCACAACTGGCTACCACCCTTTTTGAACAAAACGTGCTAAAAAGTTCAGTGGCTAGTTTAGCAG
>Ga0099851_1000431_pt1 | contig 17250 bp, 22 predicted proteins | sample CB_VirMetaG_6_FD_78176 | JGI IMG/M metagenome (GOLD analysis project Ga0099851, IMG submission 78176) | Freshwater to marine saline gradient viral communities from Chesapeake Bay - CB_1508_2 Viral MetaG | ecosystem: Environmental > Aquatic > Marine > Coastal | place: USA: Chesapeake Bay... | reverse complement strand
TCCACCGTGATTACAAGTTCCGATTTTCTGAAATTAAAAATGCCGCCGGTAATTTTTTCCCCTTTTTTATTGAAATCTAAAAATTTATGATTGTTGGTGAAAGATTTTGATGCGTCAATCTGGACATCCAAATCCGGCCCCTTTTTCTCGATTGACAAAAAAGAAATTTTGTCCAAAGAGTCATAAACTTTAACAAGCTTTTCTTTGAGGTTGATCGCCTTTGGCCTGATGTCAATTGGTTTGGCGGGAAGGTTTTTATTTACACTCAGTTGTTTGTTTCTTTGAATGTAAGAAGTGTACCTTCTAAACACTTCCCAATACAAAGACCTTAGGGCGGATTTGTTTACTTTATTTTTGTCAATTCCAACGTCAGATAAAATTTGCTGCATCCAGTCTAATTCTCTGACTTTAGAGTCGGTGACTTTCTCACCAAGATAAATGATGCTGAAGTTTTCTATGCTGGAAATACTGCCGTCTTTTAAGAGTTGGTGTATTTTTTGCGAGACTTTATTTTGAAAGTCTAAAAATTGAGAAAAATGATCTTCAATTTGTTGCTTTTTTTGCTTGTTGATATTTAGCCCTAATTTTATGGCTGCCGTACAAGACATGGATTTAGTCATATTTTTTTTAATTTTTTATTGTTAAGTTTTAGTCTATTGGCTCCTTCCGCCTGACGCTAGTGACCAGCTACGTCTTTTACCCCCGACAAAAGAAAGGGGAAGCTTTCTGTCGAATTGCCAGTCTGCTTGGTTTTAATATGAATCATTTTTCAAAATTGTCAAAAAAAAATTTTTTTATTTTCAATACAGACTGTGTCCATTCTGCATTTTTTTCCACATACTTTTTCTGGTTAAAAACAAACACGCGCCGATTTCCACCGCCACATACTTGCTTTTTGTGTCAATTTGCTCAATCAAGTCTTGCAATTTGTGCGCGGCCATTTCAAAGCCGTAAATCGCGTAAAAGTCGCTGGGATCTTCGTCGCAGATTCTGGACACGTAAAAGTGGTTCGCGTCTTTGAGCGAGTCCTCCACAAACAAAAAATTGCCGATATTCATGTCCGCGCCGGACTCGCGCAATTCTTGCTCAAATTCTTCAAGTATCTTTTGGTGTAATTCAAAATGAAGTTTTTTTGTGCGATTTTGTTTTAACCATTCAAACATTGTCTTGTATTATTTTAATAAATGAGCATTCAAAATCATAAAAGATTGTTGTTTTTATTTCGTTTTTTTATTTATGCCACGATTTTGTGTTATATTGTGACCTACAAATACAACGTTGTGATTGTAGACGGCGATAGCATGAAGTCAACTTATTTAGATAAAGACGTTAGTTTGATTGATTATAGTTATTATAAGTTCAATCGTCCCGAGGTAGGAGATGTTATATGCGCGGAAGTGCCAGAAGAAACACGGCAGGCGACGAAAACGATCAACGTTATAAAAAGGATTGTGGCCGAGGAGGGAGCTTACGTTCAGATAAGAAATGGCTCGATATTCGTCAACAACAAAATCAACACAGACTACTCAATAAAGAAAAGTCCTTTAACTTTACAACCAACAAAATTACACAAAGACCAATATTTTATAATTGGAGATAACCGGGAGGAAAGCACTTTTTACATTATTTCTAAGTCTCAAATAATAGGCAAAGTGTTGCTTTAAAAATAATAAAAGCCGGTTATTGTGATTGGCCTAAACCCCGGATCTACTTGATCTTTTATAAGATGGTCCAAGCCAAATTGGTGCAGTTTTCTATAGTACTCCCGCCCAAAATGATTTTTGAGCAGTTGAACATCTGCATCGTTGCCAGAATCAAGTAGTCCGGTTGCTTGAGAGCGGTAAGTGTCGTCTCCAGCGGCAACAATATCAAAATCTCCAGAAGTGCTGCTTTGGTGCATGTTCGACTTCAGCAAATTGATATTTGTTTCAACTGTTGGAGGCATTATTTATCTTTCTTATATTTCCCGCCTTGTTCTTGCCTTTTACAATACTGCTTTTGACTAAAGCCTTTCGGGTCATTGCAGTCAATGGACTTTTTGTATTTTACTGTCCACCTTTTTTTTCCTTCTCTGGGCAAGTTATATTTTTTATTGCTTTCCATATTTCATGTAATCTCTCACAGCCTGCATGTGATGTTCGGATACGCTGATTTTATCTTGGACCCAAGCTTCTAGTTGCTGATCTTCGCTTTTGATCATTCTTGCGATTTGCATTGCGTTATCAGCGATTTTCATCAATTGAATTTTAGCCATTTCTCCTTCGTAGTCTTTTTCTACTTCGTTGGCCTCTTCTTCCATCTCCATTTCTTCGTTCATTAGGGGCTCGTTCTCCATTTCCCCATTATAGGCTTTATTTACCCAACTTGCTTTTGAATCTTTTTTACTAAATTGGGCGAGACAAACTGCTACTCTTTGTTTGTTGTCTTTGAAGTCTTTTTTCATTGTTTCGTCTCCCATGCAGCGAGATACAAAATCGTTTCTTTTTTCGTCTTTTTTTGGTTTTGGTAATGGCATATCTTATTTTACACAAAAAAATAAAACTACAACAAAAAGTGTAAACATTAATGTATGCCAGTATCTAAAAAAAAGAGGGAGAAAAACTCTCGCTCTAAACAAAAAATGGAAACACAGAAAATTATTGAAGAAGATCTTAGCCCAGATGATTTTTTTCAAAAACCTCCAATGAAAACCTCTTTGAAAATAAAAGAGTTGAATTGGACTGAAAAACAAAAGGAGTTTTTCAAGACGGCCTTGAGCGATGAAACAAACATAATGTTTATAAAAGGCCCAGCAGGAACAAGTAAATCCTTGTTGGCTGTTTATTGCGGAATTAGACTTTTGAACAAAAAAAGTGTTTCTGATATTATGTATCTGAGGTCCGCAGTGGAATCAAGTGAATCAAGACTTGGGTTTTTGCCGGGGAGCGCAGAAGATAAACTAAGCTTTTATAATTTGCCATTTTTAGACAAACTAGAAGAACTCGTTGCAAACTGCTCAGTTGAAAGACTGGAAAAAGAGGGCAGAATTTCTATGTTCCCTGTTAATTTCGCCAGAGGCATGAGTTGGAATGGCAAATTTATTATCTTAGACGAAGCGCAAAACTCGTCTAAAAAAGAAATTATAACTGTTCTAACCCGACTTGGGGTAGGTAGCAAGTGCTTCATTTTGGGCGATCCAATGCAAACTGACTTGAGAACAGGAAACGGGGGCGCATTCGAAAAAATGTACGACTTATTTTCTGATCAAGAAAGTGGTCAAAATGGTATTTCGACATTCGAATTCAATGAAGATGACGTTATGAGATCCCAATTGGTGAAATTCTTGGTTAAAAAACTCAAGGACTTTTAATTTTATCTTTTAAAATCTTAAGGCTTTCGTGAGCTATTTTGTTTATTAAAACAATATTGGTTCTAGGTCCATGTCTGTTTATAGTGTCAAAAGATAATTTTAATATATTTTCTATATTTAATTCAAGCTCTTCGATTTGTTCTTTATTTACTTTCATATGATATATTTTATTTTTTTAAATAAAAGTGTATAATTTGTTATGAATGTGTATTGTCCAAAATGCGGAGCAAAAAACGACTATTTCAAGGCTAAAAAAAGTGGTAGTTGCGAAAGATGCAAAAAGCAAATTTTCGAAAGCAGGGCAAAAGAAAAAACCTTTGAAACAGTAAAGGTCAAAATTGCAGAACCTGACGCTAGAGAGTTTGGAGACAGTCTTCCAAATGTGCATAAATTGGACGTAGATATTCAAGTTGTGGGATCAAAAAAAATCAAGTTAGGAGACTTGTTCCCGCCTCAAGATAATGCCTAAAAAAAAGATAAAATACGAAGACTGTGTTGAAATAATAGATTTAGAAATAGCCAAAAGAAAAAATAAGTGGAATTTAAAGATTTTAAATTGGATGGACTTTGACGATGTAAGTCAAATCCTAAGATTCCACGTTTTTAAAAAATGGCATTTGTATGATCAGACAAAGCCTCTTCAGCCTTGGCTGAATAGAATAATTTCAAACCAAATCAAAAATTTAATACGCAATCATTATGGTAACTACGTAAAGCCCTGCTTGAAATGCGCTGCTTCTGAGCATGAAGATTTATGTGCAATATATGGATCTCAGTGTTCGCTTTGTCCGCTCTACAAAAATTGGGAGAAAAATAAAAAAAGAGCATACGATACAAAACTTCCAGTATCTTTAGATGAAAATCTGAGTCACGTTCAAAATTATGAATGTGATTTTATTAATTTTGAAGACGCTTTCGCTCAAATTAAAATAAAGCTTTTGCCTAAGCTAAAACCCACTGAACAGAAAGTTTTTCAATACGTTTTTGTTGAAAAAATGTCAGAAGAGGCTGCGGCAAAAAAGCTTGGATACAGAGTAAAAGAAAAAACTAAAAGTCCGGGGTACAAACAAATAAAAAATTTAATGAAGTCAATAACTTTAAAAGCGAGAAAACTTTTAGAAGATGACGAAATAATATTTTGATATGGCGACAGAAATAGTTTTGACAGATGACCAAAAAATGAACGTTCTTAAGCTTTGGAACGAAAGCGAAGAACCTCCAGCTTTAATGGATCTTGTAAAAATGGCTTTTCCAGATCAAGACTACGATGGAAGAAGCAAGCAAGGTAAGGCCGTTTCTAAATTTTTAAAAGAAAGAAGTTTAAAAGCAAGAGCATCGCACGAATATAAAAAGAAAGAAGTTCCAGAGCTTACTGTTGATCAAAAGACTTACATTTTCAATCACTGCGCTTTGATGAAGCCTCTTGAAATAGCAAGAGCTATTTTTAACGACAACCAACTTACAAATCTAAACAATGAAGTAAACTTGGTAAGAGATTATATCAAAACATTAGACCCAGCAGTAACACATACTGTAGCAGAAAATAATGATTCAAATGACGGAACAGACTACAAACCGCCAAAAAGTTTAAACGCGGCAGTGCAAAGAATCAACAAGTACGTTCCGGTTGGATACGATAAAGATAAACTTGCTTCGCATCAAAAAAAGTCAGCAGAGGCTCTTTTAGGTTATCTTCATACTTTCAGATATTCTCATCAGATTAATACTTATACTTCTGATCAAGACAGAAACTTATTTGAAAGCTCTTTTGTCAGGTATACATATGATAAGCCAGACCTTACGCAAGAAGAGGTCGATCAATACATTGTTCTTGCAACTGAAGTTGTTATTTCTTCAAGTATTCAAGCTAATATAGTAAGACTTCAAGAACTACTTGATGACATTGCGGACGACACTGAAGGTCGTCGCATTTCAATGTCGTTGGTCGAATCAATTAGTTCCGCAAGAACAGAATATAACCAGTGCGTGAATCGGCAACAAAAACTTTTGAACGACTTAAAGATCAAGAGAAGCGAGAGAATCAGTAAGCAAGTAAAAGAGAACGCTAGCATTTTAAACTTGGTCGAATTATGGAAAGAAGAAGAGTCAAGAGTCAAAATGATTAAACTAGCTAATATGAGAAAACAAATTGTAGAAAAAGAGATTGAAAATCTATCTACGATGGATGAAATTAAGTGCAGAATTTTTGGTCTTTCAAAGGATGAGGCTTTACATGGTTAAATGCGAAGAATGTTTTCAAGAATTTGAAGAAAGAAAAAAGCTTCACTATCATTTGAGAACCCACAAGCTTTCTCAACAGGAATATTACCACAAACATTTTCCTAAATTTGATTTATATACTGGCGAGATTATCACTTTTAAAAATTATGAAGATTATGAATCAAAATTTTTTGAGAAAAAGGGAAACTTGTCTAAGTATATTTCTGCAAGTTCCGCGAACAGGGTCAAACAAGTTTTAGGGCAAATTCTTGATCATAGAATAAGCTCAAAGGGGCTGACTTGGGAAATGTCTGAGGTTGAATTAAGAAGTTTGGAATGGCCATTTAAAAAGCAAATTGAATCTATCTATGGCGACTGCTCCGCTTTTTTCAATAAAACTAATTCAAGATACTCCGATTTAAAAACTTTTAAAGTAAGAAATATCAATGCAAAAATTTTTGTGGATACGCGAGAACAAAAGCCGTTCATTTTTCAAAATTGCGACTTTGAGGTAACGAATTTGAATTTCGGTGATTACGCTTGTGAAATTGATGGAAAAGAAGGAAGTCTGCATGTAGAGCGCAAAAGTATGATGGATTTTATTCAGTCTTTTTCTTCTACTAATTATGAAAGACTAAAAAGAGAATTTCAAAGAGCGGAAATCTGTGGAAAAAATATAGTTATTCTTGTGGAAAAGGATTTGGGGTCGATGCTTGGATTCGATAGAATGCCGCGAATAAAAAAATTTGTAAGAGCAAGTCCGCAGCATATTTTTCACAATGTTAGAGAGGCTTATCAGAGTTTTAGAAACGTTCAATTTTTGTTCGTTAAGAATAGAGAAGAAGCGAAGTCAATCTGCAAGTTGTTGCTAACAAATGATCATTTATTCGAATATGATTTGCAGTACGCTTATAATTTGAAAAAGTTAAATGTGGGATAATACGGAAAAATACAAAAAGTCAGTTGTAGACTATAACGCAGAGTTGCTAAAAATTACAGGCTCTTTAAACGACAAAGAAGCTAAAATCAGTCTTGCTAAATTTCTTCGTCATAATATAGGTTTTACTGTAGAGCTTTTGTCTGGAGTTAAATTGGCCCCCGTTCAAGAAATTGTTCTTCGTGGAATGCTGAATAGAAACTTTAGCATGTTCGTAGCTGGTCGTGGTGTTGGAAAATCTTTTCTAGCGGCTGTATTTTGTGTCTTGCAATGTATTTTCGAACCTAATACAAAAATACTTATTGCTGGTCCGACTTTTCGTACTGCAAGATTCATATTTAATAATATTGAAAAACTAGTTGAATCAAAAGGCGCGGATTTGTTGGCACAAGCTTTTTCGATCAAACCCTCTAAAAGAAATGACCAAAATGAATGGAAAATAAATGGTGGAACAGTAACTGCTATTCCTTTGAACGGCGAAAAGATTCGCGGTTTTCGCGCAAATATTCTATTGCTTGATGAGTATCTGCTTCTTCCAGAAGAGCTTATCAAGACTGTTCTTATGCCGTTCTTGGTGGCCCCACAAAATATGGCAGAGCGTATCGAGATAAGAGAGCTAGAAGATAGGCTTATTTCAGAAGGAATGATGCGTGAAGAAGATAGAATTGTTTTTGAAAATACATCAAAAATGATAGCTCTTTCATCAGCGAGTTATACTTTTGAAAATTTATACAAAACTTACAAAGAGTGGATTCATAAAATTCAAGAGCCGGAAGTAGGGGAAGCGTCCTATTTTATTGCACAATTGAGTTACGAGGCGATGCCAAAAGACATGATTGATCGTACGGTTATTGAAGAAGCTCAAGACGGAGGGTCTTCCAACGCTTCTTTCTTGAGAGAATATTGCGCTCAATTTACTGATGGGTCTGATAGTTACTTTAGTGCAAAAAAAATGTACGAATGTACTATTCCAGATGGAGAAATGCCAACGACAAGAATCAAAGGCGGGATAGGAAAAAAATACATACTTGGAATCGACCCTTCGTTTTCAAATAGCCCAAGTTCTGACTATTTTGCCATGTCGGTAATGGAAATAGATCATGAGACTAAAACTTCCACTTTGGTTCATTCTTATGCTGTTGCGGGTGGCGATCTTAAAAATCATATCAAATATCTTTCTTATTTGTTAAGCGCGTTTGACATGGAAATGATCGTAATTGATAGTGCTGGATATCAATTTATTGACAGCTACAACGAATCCGAATATTGCCATAAAGAACTTTCGTTTATAGATTTTGAAACAGATAAAGAGGGGTCAGATTACATTCAAGCGATAATAAAAGCAAAAGGAAGCTACAACAAAGAAAGTGGGTCAATTTGTATAAAACAAAACTTTACGTCTTCTTTCATTAGAAGGGCAAATGAGTATTTACAAGCTTCTATTGATCACAAAAGAGTATGGTTCGCTTCTAAAATCACAGCAAATGACACAGCCTTTTCGAAAACTAGCTCCCAGAGAGTTGACATGGAAATGGTGGGCCATCCAAACATGCTTGAATTTATTGAGTTTCAAGACGCTTGGATTTATCAGACTAAAAAGCAATGCTCATTAGTCGAAGTCAAAACTACTGCCAAGGGCACTCAGTCATTTGACTTACCGCAACATTTAAAAAGATCGACTTCAGCCAACAAGGCGAGAAAAGACAATTATACAACTTTAATGTTGGGGTGCTGGGGTGTTAAGTGTTATTTTGATATGACAGATTATAGGCAAGAACAAGTAGACAATACTTTTGTCCCTTTTTTCGTGTAAAGTGTAAAATATAAAGGCATGGCTATCAGCAAGAAAAAACAACAGGCGCAAGGCGAAACAAAGGCGAGCTTTAAAAATGAAGAACTTCCATCTCCTTTGATGGCAGAAATTCAAGCCTCAGCAACTGGTGTAGCCACAAGAACCCGAGGGAATCGCGCCGCTTATATCGAAAGAACTCAAAGGTTTACAAACATTGAAGAAGGGTTGATTCCTTTCAACTATTCAAAAACAGCAGTAAATACTTCTAATTTGGATGTCAGAGATGCTGTTATTCTTTGTCAAAAAGCTTATTATAACATTGCAATCTTTAGAAACACGATTGATTTAATGTCTGAGTTTTCTGTTGGAGATATTCATCTTGAGGGAGGAAACAAAAAGTCAAGAGATTTCTTTTACGCTCTATTTAAGAAAATGAACTTGTGGAATTTCCAAGATCAGTTTTTTAGAGAGTATTACAGATCTGGTAACGTTTTTATTTATAGATTTGACTACAAGATCAAAGATGACGAAGTAAAGAAAATTACTCAAACATTTGGAGCTTCTCTGTTGAAGGCGGCAGAAATGAAGCTTCCAGCTAAGTATAGTATTTTGAATCCTGCTGATATTCAAATGGGAGGAAATATCTCTTTCGCATCAGGTTCTTATTTTAAAGTTCTTAGTGATTACGAAGTTGCTAGGCTCAAATATCCTAAAACAGATCAAGATAGAGAAGTCTTTGAGAACTTGCCGGACAATGTCAAAAAGACGATCAAAAACACCGATTCTGGCGTCGTCACAATGATATTAGATCCAAAGAAAACTTATGCAGTTTTCTACAAAAAACAAGATTATGAGCCATTCGCAGTGCCACTTGGATTTCCTGTTCTTGAAGATTTAAATTACAAAAAAGAATTGAGAAAAATGGATATGGCAATTAGCCGTACCATGCAACAGGCAATTCTACTTGTAACTACAGGAACAAAACCGGGAGAAGGAGGAATCAACCCAAAAAATCTAGTTGCTCTTCAAAGTCTTTTCCAAAATGAGTCTGTAGGAAGAGTCTTGGTGGCGGATTATACAACTGACGCTAAATTTGTTATTCCGCAGATTGCTGACATTCTTGACCCTAAGAAATATGAAGTTTTAGATAGAGACATTAGAGAAGGACTTGGCAACATTCTTTTGAATGAAGAAAAGTTTGCTAATGTAAAAATTAAAATGCTTGTTTTTGTTCAAAAATTGAATGAATCAAGAAAAGCGTTTTTAAAAGATTTTCTTATTCCAGAAATGAAAAGAATAGGGAAGGAAATTGGATTTAGGTCAATTCCATCTCCTACAATCCAAGACATTGATTTTGACGACAAAGTAGCAGTCGGAAGAATATACACAAGAATGGTCGAGTTGGGAATACTGACTCCAGAGGAAGGACTGAGGGCTGTTGAAACTGGAATGTTACCAAGTGTAGATGAATCAATAGATTCACAAATCAAGTTTAAAGAGCTAAAGCAGCAAGGTCTTTACGAGCCTCTTATTGGAGGAAAAGCAGCCGCGCCTTTAAGGGAAGCAGGAAGACCGGCTGGAACAGGGGGGGAAGGACAAGTGGAAACTTCTAGAGCTTCTGAGCAGTACTCCATGAAAAAGCTTGTTGAATTGATGGACCAATATGAATCTTTAGAAAAGTTGGTTAAATCAGAGTTGAGAACAAAGCACAACAAAAAGCGTCTAACTAACCAGCAAAACGAATTCGCTTGCATGTTATCAGAAATGATAGCAAGAAACGTTTCACCTAAAGAATGGAACTCTAAAAATGTTCAAGATTTTATTGAAAACCCAGTCGATAGACAACACCTCGGACATATAGACGAAATTGCTGCTAGTCACGACTTGGATTTCAAAATGGCGACACTTCTTAGCTTGAGCAAAATAGAGCCATGTCAAGAGTAAGGGTCATATATCAAAATGAAGCGGTTTACGTCGGCCCATCTCAAATCAGTGGTGGCGACAACGAATCTATTTTCCCCGGAAACAACATTTTAAAAAACATTTCTTGTGTTCAAGGTGTTCAATATGGCATAGATGTAAGCCATCAAGATATAGCTATGCTTGGAAAGCGCGGCACAGAAAGAAGCGTTGTGGTTACAAAGCCAAGCGTAAACTTTTCAATGACTTATGATTTTCAAGGATTTACAAACGAGAAAAAACTTGGTTTCGACTTGAACTATAGAACTGGAGATGTTAATTATGTTGATGATACATTTTCTTTATTCTTAATTTCTGGATTTGCTAGTAATTCGAATAGAACATTAGATAAAAGAAATTTTTATATAGCGGTAGCGGATGAAGGTAATGACGTTCTCGACAATCAAGTTGGAGCATTAGACCCATCTTCTGTTGATTCAATTATAGATGAACAATCTCCTACTTTTGATATAATCACATTTCACGACGCATATTTAGAAAGCTATACAATAAAGGGCAGCGTGGGTAATGTAGCTACTTGTGATTTAGACTACGTTTGTGAGACAATATCATTTAATACTTCTGGATCTGGAGTTGATGTAAAAACGTACGATACAAAAAATAGGGAACTGCTAACTACTGGAATCAACGCTGTAATTCCAAAATTTTATAGACCAGATGGACCGAAAGCAATAGCGCAAGGAGACATGCTGCTGACTATCACGGAAACTTCTGGGTCTACTCCGCAAAGTGGATTTGGGTTTGCTTTTGACGATATAAAGATTCAAGATTTTAATTTGACTATTGATTTCGAAAGAGACCAATTAAATTCTATCACTCACAAAGCTCCAGTGGATAGACCTATACTTTTTCCAGTTGGAGCAATTTTATCTACAAGCGTACTAGTTGGGGATTTAGGAAGTGGAAATTTAACAAACTTAGCAAATCAAGATAGCTTTTATGACTTGCAGATAGACTTTTATAATAACGAAAATAGTCAAAATCAAAGAGTTCTGTCTTCTTCAATTTTTGCGAGAAAAGCAAAGCTGGAAAATATTAATTACAATTTAGAAATTGGAAACAACAAGCAGGCGTCCTTGAATTTTAAAACAGAACTCAAAGAAGAAGATTTAACATATGGAGTTTTCTTTAGTGGAATTCTTAACACTGGCGACATTGAGAAATTTTTATTAGAATCCGGCGCATTGTAATATAATATTTTAAATGGCTAACGAACCTATCACGAAAAAACTGGACGAAATTGTAAATGAAGCGGCCCAAGAGCTTCAAGAAGACGTAAATCTAATCAAAGATTTTTGGAAGACTTATAAAAGAGAAGGAGCAAAAGGACTCGCTAGAAGCATTCCTGACTTGTGGGAACAAATAAAACACGACAAGTCTCTTGTAAAAGAAATTAACAAAGCAAACGAAAACCTTTTTAAGCGTCCAGAGTTTGTTTTAATTTTTATTTTTATGCTTTTCAATTTCTGTTACTTGTCAGTAACCTCTGAATTTGCTTCTGCTCATTTGAATGCTCCAATCGCTGTAGTTTTGTCTGTTTATACTTTAGTGAGCACGTATGAAAGAATACGTATCAAAGATATTGATAAAGATCTCTAGGTGGATCAATAAAAAAGTGAACTACTTTATAGTGGCTCATTTTTTGATAAACAAAGAGAATTTTGATGAATCAGATGAAATTATTCAAAGGGCTATCTCTGAAAATAGACTTCAAGAATTAGAGGATAAAGTAGAGTCTTTAACAAGTCAAGTTGATAAAATCCAACTTAAAAAGGATAGGCAAAAACGGTTAGATTATATTCATGGTAAAATTCATTTGATAAATGAAACTCTAGAATATTTAAGAGCGACTAAAGAGCCTCTTGTTATCGAAAGAGACATTCTGGACAAAAAAATCAAAAATCACTATCAAGGCGGTTAAACAGTGTAAAGATTTTTGTGCCTATTCCTCCAGAATTATTGACAATGGGTTTCGGAGCCGCGACCGGCTTCTTGTTTCGTTTTATGTCAGAACGAGCGAAACAAAAAGAGCAGCAATTTAAAATGCTTATTCAAAGTAGAGAGTTGGAGGCTAAAGAAAGAGAAGCTGCTTCAAAAAGAGATGGGGCTGGTGGAATATGGGTCAGAAGAATTCTCGTTTTATCTACTTTGTTTGGCGTTATTCTAGCTCCATTCATTTTAGCGATTTTGGGGCTACCAATTTTTATGCAAGTTGACACTCAAAAACCAACTTATTTATTTGGACTTTTTGGAGGGGGAACAGAAACAAAATTTGTGGAAATCTGGGGGTATCTAATTATTCCAGAAGTTAGGCAAACTTTGAGTGCTATGATAGGTTATTATTTTGGTCAATCATCTGTGGCAAAATGAAAAAGTTGTTATTGATTATTATTTTGATTTTTACTGCTTGTGTTTGCCAAGGCCAAAGCAAGATTTTAAATATAGAAAATTTATTTAAACGAAATAAAGATGTTTTCAGTGTGTCTTCTCATGAAGATATAGCGAAGAAAAAAGCCGAAAAAGCAAAATCTCAGGCTCTTGAAGCGCAAAAAGATGCTCTAGAAAATCAAATTACAATAATAGAAGTTAATATAGATTGGTCTTATGTTACATTTTATTATGTGGGGTTAATTTTCGTAGCTGGAATTTATATTTATACAGATTATAAGAAAGAAACAAAATGAGTGATATAGTTTATACATTTAGTCGAATAGAAGTAAAAGAGGCGGTCATTACAGATCAAGAATGTGAAATTGGAAACATTTGCTCGCTAGTCGTAGGAATGACAGCGATATCTGGGGATCATTCAGCTTATATTGACGGCGTCACTGGTCATATGAATTATGATAAAGCAACTTTCAGTGGCGTTATCGGGGCTATAGCAAATGAATTCGCTAGTGGTCAAAATTTTAAAGACAGCTTGAGGAACCAAATTATAGCACAAACTCAATCTCCAGCGCAAGCATCAGACTTTACGCCGCCGCCAATAAATGTGAATTAAAATTTATAAAAATATATAAAAAAGTGTATTATTATAATAAGTCGTCATGGAAATAGACTTCTCAAATGAACTAGTATCTGCTCGCCCCGGACCAAAATCGTCCGCGCAAACTCCAGCAAAGCCAGAAGAAAAAGTAAAGGGGTCTCCTAAAAACCCTCCCGGTTCAGCCGGGACAAAACCTGATGCTAAAGAAATAGCCAAGAAGAATTTAGAAAAAAAGGATGACAGAAAATTAATTTCTTCTCAAGCGGAATCAATTGAGTATTCTAAAAAGATTGTTGATGCGTTGAAGTCAAAAGTCAAGGAGCACAACTCAAAAAACTCAAGAAAGGTTACTCTTAGTCAACTCAAAAAAGTTTACCGTCGTGGGGCTGGAGCTTTTAGTCAAACTCATCGTCCCGGGAAAACAAGAGGTCAGTGGGCTATGGCGAGAGTTAATATGTTTTTGAGAATGATGTCCGGCAAGAAAGTCAAGGACGCTTATAGGAAAGCGGACGGAGACATCGCTAGGGCAGAAGCTATTGATATTAGTGTCTGCTTTTGCCCAGATGAAGTTGACTTTGAGCAAGCAGAAGCTGACGTTAAGGAGTTTGATATCGACTTAGACGATTTTAACCCAGAAGAACTATATTTAGATGACGAGTCTAGTTCTAATGTATATGGATTTATAGTGGAGATTTGAATATGAACGATTTTGAATTTACAACTAACTTTAGTTCTGTAGTTAAGCCGCTAGTTTCAGCACAAAAAGATGAATATTTAGCTTTAGCTAGTATGGTTCAACTAGAAGACTTTCTTCCTGATATCGACACAGAGAAGAACATAGACCTTTTACCAATAGCGTTTAATGCCTGTGTTGCCAATAGGGTAAATAAAAATGGCGACGTTATTGACACGAAAGCTGCCGTCGAGCTTTGCCAGTCATTTGTTAACAAGCAAATTAATTTAGAGCATAACAGAGAAAGGGTTGTCGGGGTTATTTTGAAAGCTGGATTCAGCGCATTTGGCTCCGATGAACCTTTGAGCGAAGAGCAAGTAATGAATCTTGATGGTCCATTCAATATTACTCTTGGAGGCGTAGTTTGGAGAGTTGTTAATTCTGAGCTTGCAGACCTGATTGAAGAAGCTAGTGACCCAACAAGCACTAACTATGAAAAAATTTCTGCAAGTTGGGAGCTTGGATTTAATCAATATAATCTTCTTTTAATGAATCAGGGTGAAAAAAATATTGCTTATGCTGAAAAAATTGAAGATCAAGAAAAAGTAAAAGAATTCGCTACAAACTTAAGAGCACTTGGGGGAACTGGAAAAGTAAATGGTAAGAATGTTTATAGACAAGTAATTGGAAACATTGTTCCTCTAGGAATCGGACTAACAGAAAATCCAGCCGCAGATGTAAAAGGAGTAGCCACAAACAAAACAATTGAGAAAAAACAAGAAAAAAATCAAAAAAATATTTCACAATCAAAAGAAAACAGTGTAAAGGATAATACAATCATGAAACTTAATAGCATTCAAGATATCACAGATGAAAATCTTAAAGAGATGTCTGCTTCTGTCGTTAGCGATTTTGTCGAGAGCGAACTGAAAAAGGCTTCCGAAAGTTTTCACGAAGAGAAAACGAAATACGACGAAGCCATCAAGGCGGCAGAAGAAAAAGCCGCAAAATTGGCCGAAGAACACGAAGCTCTCAAAAAGAGTTTTGAAGAGGTCAAGAGCAAGCTTGAGGAAATGCAAGCTGAAGAAGCCGAAAGGGAAGCTCTTGAAACATTTAGCTCAAGAATGTCTTCTCTTGATGAAGAGCTTGAGCTTTGTGACGCAGACAGAGAGATTCTTGCTTCTCAAATTAAAGATCTTGATGAAGAAGGTTTTGCCGCGTTCAAAAAAGATATTAAAGTTTTGATGTCTTCTAAGCTCAAAGGGCAAGAAATTGTTGCCGGTGTTCGCACTCCGGTTGAGACACAGGAAGTTGTCGAGGAAGTTGTAGAAACAAAAGCTGATGAAGTTATCGAAGAGGTTACAGAAACGGCTGAAGTAGAAACGCAAACTCTTGCGAACACTTCTTCTGTCCAAGAATCTTCTTTGAAAGATAAGTATCAAAGCGCGTTTAATTTAGACGGATTCACTATCAAATACTAAACAATAAAAAAATAATAGGAAAACATTATGCCACAACTAAAACCATTTAGAGATTACGACGAGCACGACGTTATCAATTTGTTCACACTCAAAGATCAGAGTGATGTCAACAAGGGTACGTTCGTGAAACTAACGAGCGGTCAGGGCTGGGTCAGCACTGACGAGCCATTCGGAGATACGCAAAGCGCAGTTGGTTCAACCAATTATGCTACACGCGCAATTTCAAACCGTTACATTGTTCAAGCTGGATTGGATATCGCCGGTTCTGGTGATGCCCCAATCGGAATGACTCTTTACGACTTGAAAGAGACTGACGAAAATGGAGAGAAGCTTGTCTTCAATCCTCGCAAGGCTGCTGAAATGCAGACTGCTATTTCTGGTCAGGCTGTTCCAGTTGCTACAAGAGGCGTGTTCCTTTACAGTGGTGCCACGCTTGCTTCTCTTGCTGTTGATGCAGGAAGCGTTCTTTATGGTGCCAATAACGGTGAGCTTCATACGTCAAGCACTGGCAAAAAGAAAGTCGGTGTTGCCCTTGGAGCCAAGGATAGCAGCAATTACGTGTTAATCAGAATCGACTGCGATGCTACTCAGTAATCGTACGAAACTTAACAAAATAGGAGATTATTAAAATGAGAATTACTTTAAAAAATACACCAGAACAAGAAGCTCTTGTGAAAGCTATGGGCAGCAATAACACTGCTGAGTCCAGAGAGGCGCAAGAAGCATTTGCCGCGTTCCTCGGACCAGTTGTTGCTCAGGTTATCAACCAAGCTGCTACTGCGGGTGCTGTTTATGTTGATGCGCCTTATGACGCTGACGACAGCCCAAGCTTTCCGTTGGATCTTTATTACAATGAGAGCGATAACTACTTTTCTGTTATCAGCCAGAACATCGCTGGAGGTCTTCCGACTTCTCAGGACGTTTTTGCTGGTCAGGAGTTGAAAATTGCTCCTTATCGTCTCGACTCCGCTGTTAGCTTCCTCAAGAAGTATGCTCGCAGAGGTCGTCTTGATGTTCTCGCCAAGGCGGTTGAGAGAATGGCTCAAGAAGTTCTTGTTAAGCAGGAGCGCAACGCTTGGGCAGTTATTCTCAAGGCTGCTGCTGATGGAGTTACAAATAGCGACCAACATGCGTTTGCTCTTGGCGGAACCACGTTCCAGCTTAACGACTTGAACTTGATGATGACTCGCATGAGACGCATCAATAGCTCATTCGCGCAGGGCACACCTGCTGATGGATTCAGCAGGGGTCTTACCGACCTATTTGTTTCTCCAGAAGTTATGGAAGATATTCGCGCATTTTCTTACAATGCAGTTGGAGGTAACCTTGGTGATCAGAACGCTTCTGCTCAAACAGCTACAAGTCAAACCGATCTTCCCTCCACAGTTCGCGAAGAAATTTACCGCGCTGCTGGTGCTGGAAGCCTCTTTGGCGTTAACATCACTGAGATTCTTGAGCTTAGCCCAAATAGAAAGTACGTCAATCTCATGGAGACTCTTGATCCGAGCTTGATGGATAATCCTACCACTACTGACGACATCATCGTTGGTATTGACGCAAGCAAGGGAGCGTTTGTCCGCGCTATCGCGACTCAAGACAACAGTACGTTCACCGCTCTTGCCGATGATCAGTTCAGCGCAAGAAGCGAGAAACTCGGCTTCTACGGCCACCTTGAAGAAGGTCGTGTGTGTGTTGACACTCGCGCAGTTGTTGTTGGGGCCTTGACCTAATAAGCAACTAAAATATTACATGGAGGAGGACTTCGGTCCTCCTCTTTTTTTTATATATTTATAATTTTCAATATAATTTAATATATGGCTAGTAAAAAATCT
>Ga0099851_1000420_pt1 | contig 17475 bp, 22 predicted proteins | sample CB_VirMetaG_6_FD_78176 | JGI IMG/M metagenome (GOLD analysis project Ga0099851, IMG submission 78176) | Freshwater to marine saline gradient viral communities from Chesapeake Bay - CB_1508_2 Viral MetaG | ecosystem: Environmental > Aquatic > Marine > Coastal | place: USA: Chesapeake Bay... | reverse complement strand
TTCTGTCTAATACTACGGTCACCAATGGGACTATTGTTGTTCGTGGTATTGGCAAGCTAGTAGATGAGAGTGGCGATAGAATAATATCTGGCAACTTCAATGGTGCAACAATTATCAATGAGCTTCTTGATAGTGGTGGGATAGCAGAGGCTGTATGGGATGAACGCTTAACAGGTGCTACCCACAACGTCCCAACATCAGCAGGAAGAAGATTACGAGAATCCTCATCACAAGTAATCACAACAGGGACAGCGATTGGTTCAGGGACAGGCAGTAACCAGATACAATTAAACGGTGACGCAAGTACAATTGATAATGCATACGATCCCGCCTCTATATCTATTGTTGGTGGCACTGGCTATGGTCAATCTAGGGGAATCATACAATATGAAGGTTCTATTAAGTTAGCTACAGTGGATAGAAACTGGAAGGTAAACCCTGATAATACATCTGAATATGTTATTTTTGGATGGGTTGGCAGAGAGCATGTAAATGAAGGTTTGGCACAAGCTGGCACTGCTAATACAATTACACTAAACTCTTTAGCTAGTTCGTCAAATGACGTTTACATTGGTCAGCTTGTATTTATTAGATCAGGAACAGGTGACGATCAAGTGGGCAATGTTATTGCCTATGATGGGACAACTAAGATAGCAACTGTAGCTCATAATTGGGCTGTAATACCTGATTCAACTAGCGGGTACGCTATGCTTCCTTTACAGAGTAGTAATGACTTAGTAGCAGAGGCTGTCTGGACATATACGAGGCCATAACTATGGACGCTTGGAACACCATGTTATCCACAAGCACAGCATCTTCTGGTGCTGATGCTTGGGTACATCTAAACAGTCAAGGGGGTGGTGGTAATATCATTCAAGTGGTGGCCCCTGACACTATTCTGGTAGACTTCAGCGAAACCGCTATTGAGCTATTAGATGCAGGGTCAGAGATTGGCATTACATCACAGGCAGCGGGCATCACTGTTACCACTACGGCGACAGAGATTGGAACCGATCAAACGGGAACAGAGATAGATGTCAACACAGACTAGAAAGCAAGGCGAGACGGCTTACTTCAACTACAGCCCTAGCCCTAGCGAAGACGTGTCAGCAGGATGGACTTGTAATATCACTGTGACTCGTGACCTCGATGCAACCCCTGCAATAGATCGCCCCGTGACGACTTTCGTTGCTGGTAGTACCGGCTTTGCGGCTTCACTTACTACCGAGGAAACTGCGGCATTGGCTCCCGGCACTTATATCGTCATCGGACAGCTAACCAAAACGAGTGCAACGCCTCCGCTTAACAGAGAGGCTCACTCCGTACTAAAAATAGTACAGCAAGGTAAATTATGAGCGAGGTAGGTCGTCCAGCATGGATTCCCACTCCAGAGATATGCGCTGAGGTTGAGGTTCTTGCCGAGCAGGGTTTAACCATTGAGCAGATAGCTAGGTCGCTAGGCATTGGTGAGGCTACCATATATAACAAGAAGCGCGAATACCCGGAGCTAGTTGAAGCCCTTGCCAATGGAAAGGCTAAAGGAATTTCAGCTATTACGAACGCGCTATTCATTAAAGCTAAGGCGGGCGATAACACCTCGATGATCTTCTACTTGAAAAATAGAGACAGAGAGAATTGGGGTGAGCATACAGAATCACATCCAGCCAATATAAACCTGACGATCAATCGCCCAGACCGCAGCTAAATGGAAATAAACCCCACCATCCCACAAGATGACTTCATCTTTGGCGATGACCAATTCCCCGCCTTTGTGGGTGGCTTTGGGTCAGGCAAGACAGATGCATTAATCATTCGCCGCATATTGGGGATGATAGCCTATCCGAAAAACAGTTTCGGCTTTTACGAGCCAACCTATGACCTTATAAGACAAATTGCATGGCCTCGCTTTGAAGAAAAGCTAGAGCAGATGCAAATACCCTACAAACTAACCAAAAGCCCCACCAATGAATTACAGGTTGAGGGCTGCGGCAAAATCATATTCAGATCAATGGACACGCCTCAAAGGATTATTGGTTATGAGGTGGCGGATAGTGATGTTGATGAGCTAGACACCCTGAAGGAAAAAGATGCTGCTTATGTATGGCGGCAGATCGTCGCCCGTAACCGGCAAAAGAAGTTTGATGGTTCTAGGAATACCATTGCGGTAGCGACAACACCGGAAGGCTTTAAGTTTGTCTATAACACTTGGGAGAAAAGCCCGAAATCCGGTTACAAGATTATCAGAGCGCCAACCTATAGCAACCCATATCTGGATGCTAATTATGTTGAGAGCTTGCGGGATATATATCCGCCTCACTTGCTTGATGCTTATATTGAAGGCAGGTTTGTCAACCTTATTGCAGGGTCAGTCTACGGTTGCTTTGATCGAGAATTGAACGGAACCACCGAGCGAATCAGACCTCGGGAACCACTGCATATCGGGATGGATTTCAACGTCAATAATATGACTGCGATTGTTCATGTTATTCGGGATGGCAAGGCCTACGCACTAGATGAGATCAATGGGGTGAAAGATACCCCTGCCATGATCGAGGTGATAAGGGCTTACTATGACGATCACAATATTATGGTATATCCTGATGCTTCTGGTAACTCCAGAAAAACAGTGGATGCCTCGACCAGTGACCTTCAATTACTGAGGGATGCCAAATTCAGAGTGGTTGTTGACCCTGCTAACCCCAGAGTGAAGAACCGGCTAATGGCCATGAATGCAATGTTTTTGAATGCTACAGGTGACAGACGATATTTTGTGAATATCGAGAAATGCCCAGACTACACGCTATGCCTTGAACAACAGGCATACGATAAGAACGGGGAACCGGATAAGTCAGGTGATCTAGATCACGCGCCTGATGCTGCTGGATATTTTATCCATCAACGATTCCCAATCGTTCGCAGAACAGCAAAAGTGACAGAGCTTAGATTATGACTGATACAGTTCGCACCCCAGATGAACGCTATTTGCAGATGCAAGATGATGTAAGCCTTGCCAATGCTTTGCTCGGTGGTAGCAACGCAATGAGGGAGGCGAAAAATATGTTCCTTCCCCAAAATGAAGCCGAAACAGATTCCAAGTATGCCCGGAGGCTGATTCGTTCTTTCCTTTACGGGGTGTTTGAAAATACTGTTGATACTATGGCCGGGAAACCTTTTGCGAAGGAGATAAGTGTTCAGGGCGTTCCTGAAGGCATTATGGCCTCATTGGGGAACATTGATAGACAAGGGCGCGACATTACCGCTTTTGCTTGCGATGTCCTCCAGCACACTCTGGCGAAGGGTATGACCTATATCCTCGTTGACTTCCCGCAATCTCCACTAGAGGGAGATAGATCACGACAACAAGAGCAGGATTTAGGTTTATCACCTTATTGGGTTCACATTAAACCAGAGAATATGCTGGGAATAGATTTTGACTATGAGAATGGTTCGTTGGTTGTTCACAGCCTGAGAGTGCTGGAAACATACCAAGAGCGCGCTGAAGGATTCACCCGCACCACCAAAGAGCAAGTCAGGGTTATTTATCCTAATTCGTTTGAGGTATGGCGCAAGGCAGAAAACCAAGAATGGAAGCTATGGGATGAAGGGCTGCGCAGTATTGGCAAGGTAACGCTAGTGCCGGTCTACTCCAAGCAGTCAGGCCCATTCATGTCGAAGAATGTATTGAAGCCGTTAATGGAAAAGAATCTTGAGCATTGGCAGTCATCCAGTGAGCAGAGAAACATTCTACACGTTGCCCGTGTGCCGCTCTTATTTGGGAAGATGCTACAAACTCACGATACTGACGGCAACGCATTAAAGTTCACCACTGATTCAATGATAACAGCCGACTCTGGGGATGGTGATTTAAAATATGTTGAACACTCCGGCAAGGCGATTTCTTCAGGGGAAAAAGACCTCGAAACCCTTGAATCACAAATGGAAGCACTGGGGGCCATCTTACTTCAGCCTGATGAGACTAGAACAGCCACCGAGCAGCGATCAACCGACTTCAAAGGAAACTCCAAACTCCACACCGTGGTCGGAAACCTAAAATCATCACTAGAACAGGCGTTGGTGTTTCATGGTGAATGGATTGGCTTAAAGATTGAACCTGAAGTATCAATTTTCACAGAGTTTACCTTAATCAATCCTGACTTCATGTCGGCAAAAGACTTGCTTGAATCTAAAATGGGCGGGCTAATCTCCCACGAGCTTTATATTCAAATCCTGCAACGCCGTGGTGTCTTCCCTACCGATATAAGTGCCGAGGAAATAGCGGCTGATGCGATGGCCGATATTCCAGAAGGGATTGAGAATATAAACCCAGAAGGTTTTGAGGACATAGATAGTGCCGCTGAATGATGAAATCCTAGATGCGGAAATTCGTCACTCTGTTTATCTTCAGCGATACACCGGCGGAGTCAATAAACGCATTTTAGCTTTGTTGATGAAAACCGAAGACGATGTCATGGCTAAGATTCGCAAGGTTGGCGGCATCACATCGTTCCAATCAAAGAGACTCACCACTTTACTGGAGAGCATTAGAGCAATTCGGAAAGAAGCCTATAAGTCAGCGGGACAAGCCTTGTATAACGAGGCCATTGACCTGTCGAAATACGAGGCTGGATTCCAAACAACTTTGCTCGAAAAGACTATGCCTATTCAGTGGAACGTGATTGTTCCATCATCTGAGTTATTAAGGGCTGCAACAGTATCAAAGCCGTTTCAGGGTCGATTGCTGAGAGATTGGGTCAAGAGCTTAGAGTCTCGTGAACTTGCCCTAATGAAAGATCAAATCACGATGGGTGTGATTGAAGGCGAAACCACCGAACAGATCATGCGTCGCATTAGAGGCACGTAAGCCCTTAACTATGCCGATGGTGTCTTTGGCAAGTCTCAAAGAGATGTTCAGGCTGTGGTGAGAACAGCAGTTAGTCATATTCATAATGCGGCAAGGGCCGAGGTGGGCAAGCTCAATAGTGAGTTCATCAAGAAGGTGCAATGGGTTTCTACTTTAGACGGTAGAACATCACCAATCTGTCGGGCTAGGGATAACAAGCTATATCCACTAAACTCAGGGCCAAGACCTCCGGCTCATTTCCGCTGTAGATCGACAATAACGTTCGTGACTAAATCGTGGAAAGAGCTGGGCATTGATTTACAGGAAGCACCGACAGGCACAAGAGCCAGCATGAATGGTCAAGTTCCAGCAGATTTATCCTACAACGACTGGTTGAGGACGCAGGACAGATCATTTATTGATGAAACGCTAGGGGTGAATAAGGCCAAGTTATATATGGACGGAAAACTACCTTTATCCAAGTTTGTCGATGTTCGCGGGAATGAATTGACCTTAGATGCTTTGCGCGTCAAAGAGTCGACAGCTTGGGATGCCGCCGGTCTATAATGGAAAGATTCATCGTATTAAAGGGCGGAGAAAAGAAGAAACCGCACCAGAAACAAGATAAAGATGATATTGAGTTATGGGTTTGTCGTATAGACGGCACTTGTGACGCTTTCCAGCTATATAAGCCGTACTTTCAAGGCAATGCCATCAAGCAGGGATATAACGTACTGGTGTGCGCTAGATGCTTTGTAGAGGGCCGCAATACGAGCGTGAGATGAACAGCGACACATGGATTTGCATTGCCTCCGGGCCGTCACTGACAAAGGCCGATGTCAACCTGACTCGCGGCTTTAAAACTATCGCTATCAATGACAACTATTTGATGGCTCCGTGGGCGAATGTGTTATATGCCTGTGATCGCAAATGGTGGGACTTACATCATCTTGATATTAAGGGCATGGAGTTCGCTGGTGAGAAGTGGGCGTGGGAGCATACGACAGGTGAAGATTGCGCGGCGATAACAAAGCACCAACTCAAAACCGTTTCCGTCATTGGTCAAGCTGGGTTGGGCAGGAAAAAATACGAGGTATATTCTGGCGGAAATTCGGGTTATCAGGCTATACAGTTAGCCGCTCATTTTGGCGCAAAAAAGATTATATTGCTTGGCTACGATATGCAAGAAACAAACGGCAAGAAGCACTGGTTCGGCAGTCACCCACAAGAGCTGGGAAACCCCAGTAATTGGGAAACACTGCGAGGATATTTTGACATCTTAGCCGAGGAACTTTTGACAACTGACATCGAGGTGATAAATTGCTCCCGAGAAAGTTCACTAACCTGTTTCCCCGTGATGACGATAAACCAAGCGTTGAAGATATGACCGCTGAGATGTTGGCGGAGATATACACCCCCGTTGAATTAGCTGAATTATATCTAGAGACTTATAATTGTGTGCAGTTATTTTTGGCCGCAAGTCAATCTCCAAGAGCAATTAAACATTGAGCGCACAAGAAGCAGAGGTTGAAAAATACCAAGTCGCCTATCAAGACGACTGCTACAAGATGGGTGACGCTCGCAAAGCCTATGCCGAAGCCAATCTATTGGAGGCTCGTGCGGATTGCCAGAGCCACCTTGATGTAGGTTGTGGGCGCGGCGAGATGGTTGCCTATGCCAAGTCCATTGGTTATGAGTCGAAAGGGCTGGAGGTTGTTGATTATTTAACCGGCAATGAGATTATTAAGGGTTATGCTTGGGCTATTCCATGCCCCGACCACAGTGTCGATCTGGTAACAATGTTCGATGTATTAGAGCATTTATTACCAGAGGATACTGAGCGCACATTGATGGAATTGGGCAGAGTTGCCAAGAAGTGCATCTTCATTACGGCAGCTAATTATCCCAGCCGATTCAAAGGCCATGACCTGCACATCAACATTCGCTCATATGACGAATGGCACGAATTCCTATTAAGAACATATGAAGGCGCACAAGTCACATGGCTTCCCCGTGAGCATGGAACCTGCTCGGAAACGTGGGAAATACGTTTTAACTAATAGACCTACATTCTGTAGGGATTTACCTGCTCTGAGAGCAACAACAATGGTCGGAGATCATACGAATGAACATCAACGAACTTTATGAACAAAACCCAGAACTGAAAGATACTATAAACCAGCAGATTCAAGAACAGGCAACAGCCCTAGCTGAAAAGACGGCGCAAGGCTTACTGACCAAAAACAATGAACTATTGGATGAGCTGAAGCCGCTCAAGCAAAAGATGAAAAAGCTGGAAGGTATCGACCCCGAAAAATATCTTGAAATGGAATCCACCCTTCGGGAAACAGAAAGGCAGGGCTTTGTTGATAAGGGTCAAATTGACAAAATCATTGAAGCACACAATACCGAAAAAAGCTCATGGGGTGAGCAATTTGAAAGTAGAACCAGTGAGCTTCAAAGCACCATCGACACATTAAAAGGTAGCCTTGAAAAAGAGGTTATTGACAACCAACTACTTGCTGCTCTATCGCCTATTGCGGTAGATGAACCAAGTCTAGAATATCTGCTGATGAAAACTCGCAGCATGATCGAAATGGTTGAGCAAGACGGGCGCATGACTGCCCGGGTAAAGAATGGCATTAAAGGTGATGGCTCTTATAAGACCATCGCTGACTTGTCTAGTGAGATAGCCGGGAACGCATTGTATGCGCGATTCGTTAAAGGCACTCAGGGAACCGGAAGCGGAGCAACTGGAACCAACGGCGGGGCCGGGAAGAAAGCAATAAACCGTACTGAATTCGCAAGCCTATCTCCCACTGAGCAGATGGCCTATGTGAAGGAAGGCGGTAAAATCACAGAATAAGGAATACCAAAATGGCTACTATTACAAATCTTATCCCCGACCTATACAACGCGCTGGACACTGTTTCGCGTGAGTTGGTTGGTTTCGTCCCTGCGGTTAGCTCTGACATGACGTTTGAACGCGCTGCTGTAGGCCAAACTGTTCGGTCCCCTGTTGCACCTGCTGCGGCTGCTGCTGACATCACTCCCGGTGTAACACCTCCAGATGATGGTGATCAAGTTATCGGCAATGTCGATATGTCTATCACCAAGTCTCGTCGTGTTCCTATCCGCTGGAATGGTGAGCAGTCTCTGGGCTTGAATAACAATGGCCCCGGTCGTGCCAATATCATGGTTGACCAGTTTGCACAGGCCATGCGTACATTGACTAACGAGGTTGAAGCTGACCTTGCTGCATTGTATATTCATGCTTCTCGTGCTTATGGCGCGGCTGCCACTGTACCTTTCGCCACTGCAAATGATTACACCGATGGTTCTTACACCATGAAAATCCTGAAGGACAACGGCTGTCCTTTATCCGACAATCAGTTGGTCTTAGGAACAACTGCTGGAGCAAACTTCTTGGGCAAACAAGCCCGCGTTGATGCTGTTGGCAGTGACTCTATCTTGCGTCAAGGCGTATTGATGGACGTTCATGGCTTTGCGTTGCGTGAGTCTGCTGCGGTTGTTTCTCCCACTGTTGGTACTAGCGACTCATCTACTGTTGATGGTACTGGTTACGCAGTAGGCACAACTGTTCTGACTCTGACTGCTGTTGGTACTGGTTCGTTGATCGCTGGCGACATTGTTACCTTCGCAAGTGATTCAAACCAGTATGTTATTGCCTCTGGTGATGCTAATGCTGCCGATGGCGGTACGATTACTCTAGCCGCTCCCGGTTTGCGAGAAGTTATGCCCGCATCCACTCAGGCGATTACTGTTATTGCTGCTGCTCCTCGCAACCTAGCATTCAACCGTTCCGCTATTGCTTTGGCTACTCGCGCTCCTGCGCTTCCAGCCGAAGGTGACTCTGCTGTTGATCGTCAGATCATCACTGACCCGCGTTCTGGCTTGAGCTTTGAAGTGTCAATCTATGAGCAATATCGTCAAGTGCAATATGAGATAGCACTAGCTTGGGGCGTAAAAGCCGTTAAGCCAGAGCATATGGCTATTCTTATTGGTTAATTAACTGGGGCTTCGGCCCCTTTTTATTTGGAGCTTCTATGTCTATTAACGCAACTCCCGGCGCTTCAGCGGACTCCTTTGTGAGCATTGCCACGGCTGATGATTACTTTCTTGGTCGGATGTATTCCTCACTCTGGGAAGATGCTGACATCTACACCCGCGAGCGGGCTTTAAAAACCGCCACACGGATGCTAGACGCTATGGATTGGGTTGGATTCAAAGTAGACAATGATAATTCGTTGAGATGGCCGAGGTCTGATGTTACCGATAAAGAGGGATATGCCTTAGACTTCTCAACGATTCCATTATTTTTAGAACAAGCTACGGCTGAGTTGGCGCTTGACCTGCTGGAGGCAGATGCAAGCAAAACCGATTCACAGTCTATGGCGTTATTGAAAAAAGCAAAACTAGGGGCTTTAGAGGCAGAATGGGCTGTGCCTGATGTTGCTGATAAAGCCACTATTCAATCCGATGTTAGAACAATTATCTCTTTCTATCTCGACACCAAAGCCAACCAATTATTGAGAGCATAATGGGTATCAAGACAACGTTTCAAGCAACAGCCGACAAGATGTTTGTTATCTTTGCCGACTTTGTGAAATCTGTCAGCTACCAGCAATTCACGGAAGGCACATATAACCCCACCACTGGTTCATCTGGCAGTTATGCCGCAGCAACCAGCATTGATGTGGTATTCACATCTTATCGAGTTGAACAAATTGACGGCACAGTGATTCAGTTAAACGACAAACTAGCACTGGCCAAGAATCTTACTTTTACCCCAAAGGCGACTGATAAATTCACTCAAGATTCCGACATATGGAATGTGGTTAGTGCTGATGACGGTGGCACTGATGGCATCCTGTGGAACATACAGGTGCGCAGATGAGCGATATAGTCAATATTAGACCACCACCCAACAATGATGAGGTTGTCAATCTGCTGGAAGGCTTATTGGCTCATGCCAAAGAAGGGCATTTAATTTCGATGGTGTTTGTCGCCATGTATCAAAAAAACTGCACTTCTAATGGCTGGGCAGGAATCACCACCACTGATATGTCTATTGTGGGTGAGATCGAAGCACTTAAAGTCGATTTGGTTGAAACGTTTTTGGATATGAGGTCAGGCTATGTGGAGTAAAAGGCCCACAGATTTCAGCAAAGAAGTCAATGCTGACCATAGAGTAATGGCAATCAAAACTGCTATTGATTTGGATAAACGTCTGGTAGCTAAGACCCCCGTGGGCGATCCGTCCAAGTGGGCAAGCAGCCCGCCCAAAGGGTACACCGGAGGCACTGCAAGGGCAAACTGGTTGCCATCTATCGGCTCACCTATGACGACCCCTATCGACGTTCAGGATAAGTCTGGTGCGGCCACGATAGGGAAAGCGGTTGCTACATTTAGTGCAGCCCCTGAATTCCCTGTTTTGTATATCACCAACAATGTGGCCTATATCGGGGCATTGAATAACGGGTGGTCGAAACAAGCCCCCGCCCTTTTCTTTGAATCTGCCATAGCCGAGGTGAATAGTGTCCTCTGAAGCCTTACGAAAAACGCTAGAAACTAGAATGTCTGGCGGATGGTCGGCAACTAGCGTTGCTTATGAAAACGCGCCATTTAACCATCCCTCGACTGAATGGGTTAGGTTTACCATTATTGAGGGCGCAGGGGAAACCATAGGGGGTGACGGCACATTGGTTTGTGTTCGTGACGCTGGATTGGTATCGCTGCAAATCTTTACCCCAGAAAACAACGGGACGGCATCAGCTAGAACACTGGTTGATACCTTCACTGCTTTATTTGAACACAAGCGCATTCCAGATTTAAGCGGTGGGCGCGACATTAAAACTTATTCGGCCATAAAGACTCCTGTTGGAGTGAATGACGGCTGGCATCAAACCAATATCACTATACCTTACCGGAGAGATCGCAATGTCTGAAGCTAATCGCGTCAGTGTAAAATCAATCGCAGAAACGGCATATGGGACAACTCCTGTAGCCACTGCATCAGTCTGGCAGGCGCTTCGCTTTACGTCTGAAAATCTGTCAGGAAAACCAAGAACGCAAGAATCAAATGAAATCAACTCCAACCGACAAGTATCTGATTTGTTTATCGTTGGTCAGGATGTTGAAGGCAGTCTTGATTTTGAATGGTCGGCAAACACCTATGATGAGTTAATGGAATCAGCTATGGCTGGGACTGTTGCTGGTGGTGTTTATAAGGTCGGAACCAATCGTGATTCATTCTCGATGGAAGTTGGCTATGAAGATTTCAGCCCCCCGCACTTTCTGCAATTTAAAGGGATGCGCGTTGGGTCTTGGGATATGGCCTTTGAGTTTGGGCAGCCGGTGACAGGCTCCTTCGGCTTCGCTGGTAACTTTGCAGGAGACAGCGCGACCTCATTGGTTGGTGTTGGTTCAACTACTGCGGCAACTGTCACCGATGTGATGAATGCGACCTCTGATGTCTCCAACATGAAGATTGACGCGGTTGGAACCACTATCTGTTTCCAGAGCATTAACCTTAGCTTGAACAACAACCTCAGAGCGAAAGAGTGCATCGGGACAGTTTCTGCTACAGGTCAGGAATATGGCTCTTGCTCTATTACTGGTTCAGTGAACGTCTATTTTGATGACATTACTTTCTACAATAACCTCATCAATAATACTGACATTTCCTTATCATGGGATGTATCGGATGGCGTGACAACTTACACCTTCTTTCTTCCTAAAATTAAGTTTGCATCTGGTTCGCCTGATGTAACTGGTAAAGATACCGACGTTTTCCTAAACATGGACTTCACTGCGTTGTATGATGGGACGGAATTATCAACCCTAACTGTAACGAAGGTCTAATATAGATGGATATTAACAGCTTAAAAACCGACCCCAGCAAAGCCGAGGAAGGTATTAAAGTTCCTTTGAGTGATGGCGTATGGATTCAGGTGCGGCGTAAAGGCTGTGACTCATTCCAAAAAGCCTATGAACGTCTACAGAAGCCCTACGCCATTCAAATCCGCAAGAAGCAACTGGATGATGAAACCGCAACCCGTATCTTATGGGAAGCGGTGGCTGAAGGTTTGATTGTAGGCTGGGAAGGCTTTGAGGAAGAAGGCAAGACATTAAAATTTTCAGTCGATAATGCCAAACGATTCCTTTGTGACTCATCCTTTTCTGAGTTGCGTGAAATTGTTCTCGATGCTGCTGGCGATCTGGAAAACTTCAGAGCGGAGGTGGTTGAGAGTGGAGAAAAAAACTAACCGACTGGGTAAAGTGGCAGGTTGATCTGTCAGAGAAGGTGGGCGACGACCCCGGTGGGAAGAAGCTCGCCTTCTTGCAGACAATGGTCAAGCAGGGGCGAAGTGTGCCAATGCTTGAGGCCGAGACAGAACTTTACCAAGACCTCTACCGCGTGTGGCAAGCCTACTTAGACTTGTCCAGTTCTCGCAATGCGAATGGCACAATACCGGCATCTGAAACGATTGCCTACAATAATCATTTCAATGTTTGTGACACTAGCGAGCTTCTGCGTTATATCCGTGTCATGGATAGCGTGGTCAACCATAAATCGAAGGAACAAGGCTAGAAATGGAAACTAGATTATCAGTGAAAATTGATGGCCGTGGGGCCAGAGCAGAAGCAGGGAAGCTAGACCGCAGTCTCAACAAACTGGAAAAAAGCGGTAACAAAACATCCGGCTCTCTGGTTAAGCTCCGCAGCCGAGTTGGATTATTGGCTGGGGCGATGGGCGGGCTTGTCGCTGTTATGGGTGTTCGTCAGCTCGTTAAATACGCAGACACATGGACAGAGATTGGCACTCGATTGAGGTTGGTTACTAGCAGTTCGGAAGAATTGGTAGATGTTCAGCAAAAGCTGTTTGACGTATCGCAAGAAACGCGCTCCAGCTTTGAATCTAATGCTATTCTCTTTTCTCGGATGTCTTTGGCAACCAAGAAGCTCGGCATCTCTCAAGAAGATATGCTGAAAGTCACCAAAACATTGAACCAACAAATCTTGCTCGGTGGCTCTAATGCGGCTGAAGCCTCGGCTGGCCTGATTCAGTTATCACAGGGCTTGGCAGCTAACCGGTTGCAGGGTGACGAACTGCGGTCTGTAATGGAAAACCTTTTGGGTGTTTCTGGTGGCTTGCTTGAAGGCTTCCGGAGATTACGAGAAAAAGGCCAGATAGACTTTGATGTTACTCGTGAGAATATTCGTGATCTAGCTGCGGATGGCATTCTGTCTGCTGACTTGCTGTTGAAGGCTCTGCTGGAAGTTGCAAACAGCACTGATGAGGCTTTTGGTGGGGTAGCTCTGACTGTAGGCCAAGCCGTCACAGTGCTGGATAACTCACTGGGCCGGTTAATTGGGACGGCTGATAGCGTTAAAGGGATTTCTGGCTCACTAGCACTAACGATTGTTGAGTTTGCCGCCGCCATTGAAAACTTCAGTGCAGAAGAAATAGAAGATGCCCTTGATGCTGTTGGGGTCGCTGCTAAAATAGTTGCCGCCATTTTGATTGGCAGATTGGGAGGCGCACTTGTTTTGGCAACTCGTAATCAGATTGCATTGGCTTTAGCATCAATTAGGGTTGCGGCAGGGTTAAATTTTGTTGGCCCTGCTCTTGTGAGGACAACTGTTCTTGCTAGAACAGCGGCAGTGTCGGTGGCGGGGCTTAACGCTGCTATGGCGTTTCTTGGTGGCCCCGCCGGGGTTGCTATCTTAGCGGCTTCTGCTCTGGCCTACTATGCCTTTTCTGCGGATGATGCGGAAGAATCTAGCAAGCTGCTTGCCCTATCCGCTGACGATCTCAAGGATAGCCTGAAAGGTCTATCTGAAGCCAAGTTGAAACTGAACATTCAGACTCTAGAGGGTAATGTAACAACATTAAAAGCGGCTAGAGATGAACTCAAAGAACTGGTTGATGTTGGTCGCAAGTTTGGGAAGAACGGCGGCTTTATCCCTGAGTTCCGTGTTCCGATTGCCGATGACGAAGCTATCAGGAAAGTTGCGGCGTTAGAGGATGCTGAGGCAGATCTTGCCAAAGCGGAAAACACCCTACTAGAAGTTAGAAAAAAGTTGTCAGGCCTGAAGTCAGCCGTCGAACCTGAAGAAGTAGCCAAAGTTTCAGCCGAATACACCAAGCAGCTTGCCATTTTAGAGAGACAATTATTCTTAGTGGGCAAGACAGGGTCAGCATCAAAGGCTCTATACGACTCAGCCATCGCTGTAATGAAGGGGGAGTTATTGCCAGCAGAAGCCAAACATTTAATATCTCTCAACAAAGAACTAGATGCGAAAGAGGCATTGGTTGAGATAGAAAAGGATTTAGCCTCAGAGCGAGAAAAAGCTGCTGAAGATGCCAAGAGTGCCATTGAGGATATTCTTAGTGAATCCGTAGAATTGACGAGCAGCCTACAACGTCAGGTTGATTTGTATGGGGTAACAGGGATTGCTGCCACCATTGCTTATGATAATGCTCAAGTCAGTCTAAAAGGATTAACAGACGCGCAGAAAGAGGCCTTGAAAGGTACTCAGGCCATCAACCTAGAACTGGCCAAACAAGTCGATGTCGCAAAAGGAAAATAGGCTCTCGAAACATTAGAGGAAGAACTTCGCACTGAAGAAGAAGCATTGATTGCTTCACAAGAACGCCGCATTCAAATGATTATCAGCGGCACAGAGAAAGGCAGCAAAAAACGCTCTGATCTTATTCTGAAAGCCGAGGCTAAATTAGCTGAAGAATTAGCTGCCATTGACCCGATGAGCAAGTTGGCCGAAAGAGCGGCTGAGAACATTCAAGACGCTTTTGCTGACTTCTTGTTTGACCCCTTCGCTGATGGGTTGGAAGGAATGCTTGACGGCTTCCTTAAAACGATTCAAAGAATGGTGGCAGAAGATTTAGCGTCAAAGATTCTCGGCCCCGGCGGTTTAAATATTGAAGGCATATTGCAGAGCGGATTTGGTTCCACTGCCGCAGAAAAAGCCGGAACCATCACTGCTGATGCGGTGAGTGGAGCGGCTGAGACAGGGACTATTGCTACCGGCGCTGCTGCCTTAACAGGTGCGGCCACAGCCTTAACCGCGTCAGGCACTGCTTCTGCAACAGCCCTAACAACGAGTGCGACAGCTTTAACAACCTCGGCAACCACTGCGGCCACAGCACTAACTACCACGGCAATTCCTCCTCTTGTCACGGCTGCAACAGCCCTAACAACGGCGGCGGCTTCTTTGACGGCTGCGGCTACGGCATTAGCTGGGGCTGCGGCAACATTGGCGAGTAGTGGTGCTGGTAATGCTGTCAAAGGTATTCTTGCTGGGACAGGTAGGGCAAGCGGCGGCAATGTATTCTCTGGCAGGTTTAACGAGGTTGGTGAGTTTAACCAGCCTGAACTATTAACCCAAGGAGGCCGTTCATTCTTGATACCCGGAAACAAGGGTAATGTTTCACCCATGTCAGGTGGGGGTGGTCAAACCATCGTTCAGAACTTTAGCTTGCCCAACATCACCACAGCAGAGGAAGCTCGCAGGTCACGCGGTGAGATTGCTCGTGCTGCAAGTCGCGGCATTGATAGCGCCCGGAGATATAGTTAATGGCCTTTATAGAAGAAAGATTGTCCGTCCTGCTTGACTATGAATCCAGCTTTGGCGAAAAGTATGCTGTAGATGTCACCGAAACTTATGGTGGGGCAACCTACCGCAGCATGAGACACCCATATCCTCAACTAAGGTATGACATCTCTTTCACTGTAAGGCCGGAGGATTGGATTATCCAAAACCTGCTGGATATATTTCATAGATCAGGCGGCACATTCGGCGGTTTCAGGGTAAAGCATCTAACCGATTACACCACCAACAACTGGAAAGATGCCCACACATTTAATGACCAACCCATGAGCCTCATATCGGGCTTAACCTATCAACTTGTCAGATGGTATGGCGACCCCACTGTAGCAACATCAACCCGCCGCCGATTACTGAAGCCGGTCATTGCTACTGTGCTGGTCGGCATTCGTGACGATTTCAATAATCCGGTAGCGAGTGACGCGACAACTTGGACGCTAGACACAACGGGGCAGATTACCTTTGATGCTAATAATCAAACGGCTGTGACTGATATTACAGCAGCAGCTTCGGCAGTTGTTACAGTAGGCAGCTCCCACGGATATGTTGTTGATGAATCTGTTCACTTCTCCGGTGTTGCGGGGATGATTGAGATCAATGGCTTGAGAGGCACTATAACGGCAATAGGGGCCACTACGATCACGGTTGATATAAGCACTACGGGATTCACTGCGTTCGCCCTAGTATCGCCTAATTTAGCTCTGGTCAACACTGCTCCACAGGTTAATGAAACCCCTGTTGCTGGCTGTGAGTTTGATATTCCATGTCGCTTTGAGTCTGACTTGAATGGCGTGACCTTTTCAAACTTTGAACTTCTGGGGACGAATGTTGAGATAGTGGAGCTGTTGACCATATGAAATCAGTTTTAGCCAATCCAGAAGCACTCGTTTATTGCGTTCGTATCGTTACAGTCAACGGTACTATCTTTCGATTTGTTTCTTATGCTCACGATTTAATAATGAGCAATGGAGCTATCTATAAAACTGATTTAGGTTATGAACCAACTGACCTAGTAATTGAAACCAATACAACAGGGTCATTGTGGGATTTGGAAGGCTTCTTTGAGATTGCCGGAATTGATCGAGATCAACTGAAGTCAGGGTTGATGGATAATGCTCGCGTGTATCTATTTGCCACATCATGGGCGGTTCCCATAGAAGATGAAGAACCTGCAACCAAAGGCATTATGGGTAAGGCATCTATTCGGGATGGTCGCTACACCATCGAGGTCATGGGGCTTATTGACACCATGAACCAATCGGTGGGTCGCACCTTTGGCCCATTGTGTGATTGGACACTATTTGATGAAACCTTAGATGGCGATGTTATCCCTTATGAACGATCACGATGCACTGGGCCGAGGGCCGCACAAGACGGGCCGCTGATCGCGACCTATAAAGTCACCGGAACTGTGACCAGTGTCACCTCACAAAAGATTTGGACGGATAGCACCAGAGCAGAAGCGGCGGTCTATTTTGATTATGGCTTTGTTAAGTGGACGAGCGGTGACAATACCGGTCTGCCATCTCAGCCGATCAAGGCTCACGCAGCGGGTGGAGTGATTACGCAATATCATTCTGCCCATTATCCGATTCAGATTGGCGATGCCTACGAGATGATTCCCGGCTGCAATAAAAAGAAGTCTGGCGATTGTGTGACCAAGTTCTCCAATGGAATAAATAACGGCGGCTTTGAAGATATGGCCCCGCCTGAATCCTATAAGGAGTTCGGTGGTAATGGTTGATCGCATTATTGAACTGGCCCGTGAATGTCTCGGAACCCCTTTTAAGCATCAAGGTCGAACGGCTGGCATTGCTTTGGATTGCGCGGGCGTTGTTGCCCATGTCTTGAAAGGGCTGGGTTTACCCTATCTGGACAATAAGGGTTATCCCCGCCGACCCTTTGATGGTTTATTGAATAAAGCCTTGAATGAGGAACCCTCTTTGCGGCTAATAGATAGAACCGAAATCGCCCCCGGTGAT
>Ga0099851_1000418_pt1 | contig 17493 bp, 19 predicted proteins | sample CB_VirMetaG_6_FD_78176 | JGI IMG/M metagenome (GOLD analysis project Ga0099851, IMG submission 78176) | Freshwater to marine saline gradient viral communities from Chesapeake Bay - CB_1508_2 Viral MetaG | ecosystem: Environmental > Aquatic > Marine > Coastal | place: USA: Chesapeake Bay... | reverse complement strand
GAGCAAGGTGCTGTTAGATAGTATACTACTGATTGGACAATTCAATGCGATAATAATATGCTGCACATCTTTACATTAATTTATTGTGCAAATTTGCGGAACGCAGTGGAGCAGAGTCCTGACTGTTGCACAATAATTATTTATGTTTTTTTATTTGCTGGGCTCGCTCCATCTCGCTCCGAGTGGGCATTTTATTTGTTTTTTTTATTTGTTGTATATTTGCCATTGCCATATTTTATTCTTTCATTATTTTCACAGTCCACAATATAAATATTATTATTCCAATTAAAATTATTATTCCACTTATTTCCATCATATATATTATATTATTTTAATTATTTTCATCATATTCTACATAATCACTAGTATATTCTGTTTCTTCATATTCACTATTATCACAATCATTACTCTCATCACTTTCCTCATTATTTTCTTCAATTATATAATTTAATATTTTCAAATCAATATATCTTTCTAAATATTGATTTGAAATTGATTTTATTATTTTTTTTATTTTTGTAGGATCATTTATTTTTTCTTCTAAATGATAATATATATCTCTTATTAATTCCATTATATGTAATTCATTATTTTTATTTTCTCCATAATTATAATCTTCTGAATAATATTCATATATTGTCTTTCCTTTTACTATATATTTATCTTTATCTCCTTTTTTTCCTTTGGTCATCATTAGATATGAATCATCATAAATATCAAAAAATAATTTATATAATACATCATTATTTTTTTCACTCATGTATAAAATAAATTTTTCATGATATTTATAATCACATATTAATTCATAATCCATATTTAAATTTAATTCTATTGGTAATATTAAATTTAATTGATCTATGATAGATCTTCTATACATGCATTGATGTTTTACATAGTAACCATTTACTTTAATAATATCATCAATTAATTTGAAATAATTATTTAATGATATTTTTTTTACACCATATGGAATTTTATCCATAATTTTATTAATGTTCAATTCACTATAGATATCAATTGCGTCCATCATTGTATTTTATAAATGTTATATATCTTTTATTTTTATGTTATTTTAATTTCTAAATTGACTTATTATATGTTATAATTAGTGGTTTAATTTGTTTTTCTTGGTTCGCTATTAATAGATTTAATCTTTTATTGGTATTCATCATATACATTTATTTTGGGGGATTTCTTTAATTGTGTTTCTCTTTTTCCCCTTAATTATTTTCCCTCCTATCTGCACATATTAACAATAGAATTAACACACATATAATAAAATTTTTCATTTCGTCGTCCATGATTATAATATATTATAATATATTTGTTTATAGTATATTTCCTGTATACCCATGAGGATAATATTTATTTCCTTTCAATATTCTGCCTTGCCATGTTACAGCATTAAATTTCCTTGATAAATCATGTTTCCTTATTGTGAACATTCCAATACCTGCAGATTTTTCATTATTATTTAATTTTCCAAATGTTTTTATAAATGAATCTTTAATAACAACCTCACCAGATTCCTGTATAAAGAATTGTTGAGATAAATATTTTTTTGGTAATCCTTTTGCTTTCATTACAGTTTTAATATCATTATTCTCATCAATGTATTTATACATATACAATTTTGCACCTAAATTAATTTCATTGATTATCAATCCATTCTTTTTGATGTCGTTGGATAAATATCCTAATTGACATTTATCTGGAATATAACCCATGTCTTTTAATTTTTTGTGATCATGACCAAATATATGCATTGAATCTGTATCACCATAGCTAACATTGAATTTTTTTAATTCTGGATCTAATAATGAATTGTAGAATAGCATGACTTCTCTTGAATATGATAGAATGAATGCACCTAATTGAGATGGTTTATTAATATTATCTGATTCATTCTCTTCTAATGTTTGAGCTTTTATTAATACCTTGCAATCACTTAATATTTCCAAATCAATAAAATCTTTTTCTTTCAAAAATTCATATACTTCATTAATACTATTGCATATCATTTCTGATTCAAATACACTCCTTTGTAATTGTTTTCCATATAATGCATTCTGTAATATTTTACATATATTTCTTCTTGCTGGGTTTTGTAGGTGTGCTGGTTTATTATCTTCTGCTGCTTTCAATGAATAATATTTATTAATATATGGTTTAAATAAATCATTTCTTGTGGCATCATATATCAGACATTTACCAATGAATTTTATTTTATACCCATATTTCATAATATTTCTAATATCTACATTAGTATAAACTCCAGTTCCTTTCATTACATCCCAACGTATCATATTATTTTTTAATCTCCTTGGTAATATAGTATAATTAATATCTGTTGGTGATTCATATTCAATTTCATAAAATCCATATTTATTATTTGCAAATTCTATTGTTGGATTATCTGACCATCTTGATGGAGTTGATGGAAATTGTACATCTATCAAATCATTGCCTGCCATTGATGTAGGATATAATGATGATACATCTGAATTAAATATGTAATCATTGGAATTATATACATCTTCATATTTTAATTTTTTTGAAATTATTTTATCAATATTATTTTTTACTGATTCTGGTGATTGAATATATTCATCATATGATAATTTCATATCTTCTAATTCCTGATGTAATAATATATTGTATTGTTCATTATAATATGATTTGATACATGCTGCAACTTTTCCACCATAAATAGATCTTCTTATAAAATCATATTTATCTTTTGTTGGAATTTCAATAAATATATTATCACCTGTTTCTTTTTTAATTTTTTCAATACTATTCAACCAACACTTATATGCCATTGCTGATAATGTTGGAAATTCTGTAATATTCATATTTTCCAATTCATACATTTCATCATTGAATTTAATAAATAATTCTTTCATGCTAATTAGATCCAATTGCAGATATGGCAATATTTCACTTTTATAGGTTTCTACATCATCCCATGAATTAATTAAATTATGATTAAATTCAGATTTACATTTATCAGCATCAATCTTGTATGATTCACATGCATCTTTTAATGAACATAATGTAAAATTGTATAAATCAAAAATCTTATTCCCATTAAATTCATAATTCAATAATCTAGAACCATTTTTTAAATATCCATTTATTTTTATTGTTGGTACATTTATCAATTCTCTTAATAATAAAATAAAATCAAATCTTCCACCATTGTATGCAACAAATATTTTATCTTCTACATTATTCACAATATAATTAATAAAATCACTCATAGCATTAATTCCATAATATTGATTGTATACACCATTATGTATAAATCCAACTGCATACACTACAAATGATAAATTAAATTGGAATGTTTCAAAATCAAAAAAGAATAAATCATTATCATAATCAATTTTATCAGATTTTATCACATTCCTGGTAATAATAGATTTTGATTTTTTTGTAATCTGTGTTTGATAAAATTCCATAATATTATTATTGCATTTGTGTTCGTTACTATTGATATTAATATGTTTTCCACATAATTTGCATTTTGTTTTTATTTTGATATTTTTTAATTCTACATGTTTGAAATGTTCATTATCTAATAATAATACTACATGATTATCATATTTCGAATTAGTTTGATGCAATACAAATCCAGATGTATTTATTACTATTAAATTTACATTAAATTCATTATTTGCTATGGTTCCTAATTCATCACATGATATATATGTATTCAATGCTATTCCATATTTCTTCCTCAATAAATCAGCTTTTATTTTATTTGCATTCAATCCAACAGCTTTTATTAAACTAACTAATCCACAATTATTATTTTTTGATTTGTAATTTTTTATTGTGTATTCAAATTTACAACCTTGGAAATTATTGAAACCTATCAACATATGAATATTATCAAATTCCATAGATTCATGTAATTCTTTTTTTCCATTGTTACATGCACCTTTTCTATTTTGATATATTGATGATACTACTACTCTATTAAATGTATATACTTCATCACCTGTTCCACCATATTCATTAACATAATTTTCAATTTCGTGAGAGATTCTATTATTTATATTTGATGAATTTCCATTAATAATGTCATCTCTATCTATAAAAAATGATTTGAATCCTGTTGAATTATTCATAATCAATTTTATTTTTTGAAAATCTACATTCTTGTAAGATGATAATGATGTATTCACTTCATTCATTATATCATTAATAATATTTCTCATTTTCAATCTTTTATTAGTTTCAATTTCTTCTGGTTTTAATAAAAATTCCAATCTATAAATTTGACCCTTCATAGTTGTTTTTTCTACAACATTTTCAATATATTTCACATTATTTATTTCATTCAATTCATCAATGATTATTTTTTTTCTATCTTTTGTTATTTTTTTTGTTCTTAGTTCTGATAATGTATTATTTAATTTTTGTTGATGTTGTTGTTTTAAATATTCACTATAGAACACGTTAAATTTTCTATAGGCAACGTGTTTACTATTTGATATTTTTTTTAATGTAATTCTTTCATTAGTGATAATATCAATAAATTTTTTTCCTCTATATTTTCCACTTTTAAAAAAATCTGACATTATAATATTACCATCCATATTTTATGCATGATGTGTATTTTTTATATTTATATAATTTTACCATAATATTTTGTCACTATAATACGAACTTTATCACCTTTGTTAATTTACGGAGCCTCCGTATTTTTTAATTTTAAACTGGCGATCATTGATCGTTTTATTAAAATTAAAATTTATTGGATAATCTTTAATTGTATTGTGAATCCATTATATTAAAATAGTATTGCAAATATTAGAGGTATAATATAAGATGGTATATAAGGGATTTTTATTCCTATTGATGATAAAATTAATGCTGTAGATTGTGATAATACATTATCTACAATACTCTTCTTAATCTTCTTTGTAAGTTTTTTTTTTTGAAAAAATTTCTAATTTTCCTTTTCCATGTTTTTGGTTTTAATAATTTTTTTTCAACAACAAATGGTATCATCTGGTCTAAAAATTGATTGCTACATTTATCCAATACTGATCTTACTACTTCTTCTTTTATCTTACCACTCCCTTTTTTACTGTAGTACATTTCAACAAAATTCATCAAATATATTAATAAATCAATATTATCAATACTTTGAAATTCACCTTTTAATATTCTCAATTCATTTCTGAGATAATTAATTAATTGATTTTTTTCAACATCTTTATATGGTTTAATATTGTTTACAAAATCCATGATTATAATATATATTAATTAAATTTTTACTTGTAGAGAGTTGTTCCATTCATAGCTGTTAATTTATTCATTGCGATTGCAACACCAGCTTGAATTACTACATCAAATTCATACAAAATAAATGCATGCACTGTAGTTGCACTTGCAGCATTTACACCAGTTGTGAAATTTAAAAAAGTTGTATATCCATCTAATGGAATAGTACTTCTAAATTCATCATCTTGTTCATGTATACCTTCTAAAGAAAAAGCCAATACAAATGAACCATTGGCCAATGCACCACATGTATTGAATTCTCTAATATTTGTTGAACAAGTCATTTCAGAATCAATATGATTACCAAAATATTTCATTGCAGATAAAAAATAATTTGGATGTTGAACTAATGATGCCATTGCTGTCGTTCCATCATATGATAAAAATCTATTTGCTGGGAAATTATATGGTCCTATAGTTAATTGTGCTTGTGTTATACCTAATGATGTTCTACCTGTTAATGATGGATATTGAGTAACATTATTATCAGCATCAATAAAAGCAAATAAAATACCTTTTGCATTTTGAAGAGTTGCGTTAAAAGATAATGTGAAACTTCCTGCAGTTGTTGCTGTTATATTTTGTGAGAAATGTTGTATACTATTACAAGGAATCATATAAGAAGAATTGTATGAATTTCTAATAACACTAGTGATAACATCATTAAATTCTACCATTGATAAATTTAATCTCAATTTAGTTAATGAATATGTGAACGTTCCCGCAGCTCCAGTGGCTGCAATAGTTGAAATCAATGCTTTAGATGCAGTTTCTGTCATTAAAGTTATATCTAATGAAGATTGAGACAATTCACTAATTGGAAATAATTTTTTTGAAAATTGTCCTAATATTGAAGGTAAAATAAATGATAATGCAGCAGATGATGTACCACCATTAGCTATATGTAATCCATCATTGAATTTATATCCCATTCTTACATCTGAATTTAAAAATTTTCTATCAGTTTGTAATTGAGTTGCAAGAAGTGCAAGTGTTGATTTTACATCTGCTACTCCAAATGCATTTGCAATATTAATAGCAATATCATTAGTTTCAGTATCCAGTACTAAAGAATTGGCATTGGCTGCACCTGCTGCATATGTTTTATCTTCATTTTGAGGTAAATAATTATTTCCAAATACTGACCAATAATTTACTCTTGATAAAGGAGATACATTTAAATCAAATACACATGGAATATATATATTAGGTTTATTAAATTCCTCTAATACTCCTCCTGGACCATTAGTTGTTATTCTTTGAAATAATGCACTACTAGATCCATCTAATCTACAATATGCATTTGCTCCACTCCCATTAGTTACTGTTATAATCATACTTCCATATGTAGCTGGTCCATATATACATCTCAATCTACTTTTATCATCACCTGCAGATATTCTAAATAATATATCAGCACTTTCACTATATGAAGAATCTCCTGGATTGGGTGTAATGATAAAAGGATATTCTCTACATGCTAAATTTTTTTTTTCTGCAAATCTTGCAATTTTAGGTAAACTTGTCATTATTTATAATATATGAAATTTAAATTTTTCTATATATCATATGTGAATTTCAAACACAATAAAACATTACTTGGAACATCTGGAACCAGTTCATTATCCAATAAATCTGTATTTGATTGATCAACTATTCTAACATCAACATAGTATATTGGTAAATTCACAAGTCTATAAATTGGACCATGTTTCATTAAGTAATCACTATAATAATTTTTTACTTCATATTGAGGTGATATAACTCCAGCTACTACATAGTTGTTTAATGATTTGGAATATTGATTATGTTGAGTATGAAAATCTATCAATATTTTAATATAACTTTTAATAAAAAATGATGTTGCTGTTGATGTTGAAACAATAGCATTAATTAATTGCACTGTTATATTTTGTGCATTATTATCTAATCCAAAGCTAGTAAAATCAAAAATAAAATTATTATTTGTTCCACTGTATTTATAATTTGAATCAATCCAAACTATTTTTTCTATTTTGTTTTTTTTATCTCCACACATTATATATATTATTTAATTCTAATTTTTCCAAATTTTTGATTCACTTTATCAACCTTATTTAATCCTCTTTCACCCATTGTTAATGCATTTTTCACTCCTCCAAATACTGGTTTTATTTCACCTGCAATACCTCCTATTACAGGAACATCAGTTAATTTATCTGCCACTTTTGAACCTATATCTGCAACTTTACCAGCTATATGTAATCCTTTCTCTGCACCTTTCACTACTTTATTTCCAAATCCATTTATTTCACCTACACTTTTATTTAAAAATCCTTTTGCTTTGTTTAATGTTCTAAAAAAACCCATAGTATATATATTTACATTCAAATTTTTCTAATTCTCTACATCTTCTATATTTGGTTGATTTATTTTATCAATTGTAGCACGATCATTAATAATTGTATTAAATTCTAATACTAATTCCCAATCATTATTAATATCAATATATCTCCCTCTATCATCTTCCAAAATTATATTTATATCTGTAATTAAATGTGCATTGGTACGAGTTCTAAAACCTTCTTGATTTCTATATCTCAATATATCAAAATTATTAACATCAATTGGAATAATATCAATCAGATTTGATTTTTTTCCTGTTCTATCAATATTATCAGTAGATAGATTACTTTTGATATATATTGATCTTGTTCCACTCAAATCAATTGGTCTTATACTAGTTAATAATAGTGATGATGATGTATATGATTCATTCTCAAATCCCAATTCATAATAACATGTAGTATTTGTAGTAATTTGAAATTCATATGTAGAATGAACAAAACTATATTTTCCTGTAGTTTTTGAATATGATACAGTTAATAATATATTTGAATTTAATAAACTTTTCAAATCATTTGCAGAATATGAACCATCAGGAATAGTGTAAGAATATGTAACAGAATTTAGAATATATTCAAAAATATTATTTCCTTTATATGATGATATTGTTGGCCATGATATAGGTATTTGAAATGATGAAATTGAAATAAAAAAATCATGTTTCTCATCTCTCAACTGTAATGGAGTTAATAATTTCACTGTTACATTATTATAATTTGAATCATTAAAAGTAATATTTGGAAAACTTGTATTAATAGGTACCTTTCTAGGGTTTTCACCTGTTCCAGTGTATGTTAATATGTGCATTATAATTATAATAATTGCAATATTTCATCAAATAAATTTTTTAATCTAATGAGTTGATATCTATTGTTTTGGTGTTTGAACTTCATAGAAATATAATAATCCAATTCATCCAATAAATATATTTTCAATTTTTCATATCCTACATTATTAACATTCTCATTATCAGTTTTTAAATATAAATTATAATAGTTTTGTGATGTGTTATATAATGTATCAATCATTAAATTAAATTTCAATCTATTTTCACTATTTCTGTGAATCATATACAATGATTGAATTGAAAAATATTCCGGTTCATAAAAATTATTTTCAATCCTGTTAATTAAATCCTTGTCCAACAATTTCCAATTTTCATCAGATACTAATAATTTTCGAATTCTATCAATTTGGGCTCGATCCATCTCGCTCCGAGTGGGCATCATTATATTTATATTATTTATAGTATTTATGAATTTATATAAAAATAAAAAATTTGTTGATAAGTATTATAATCATGGAACCCAAAGGTAGCATACGCGATTCGATCGATAATATTGATAATCAATCACATGAGCCAATAGAGAAGAAAAAACGAAAATATGAATTAACTGAAAAAAGAAAAGCTGCATTTCAAAAGATGCAAGAAGCTAGAAGATTACAATTAGAAAATAGAAAGAAAAAAAAAGAAGAAATATCTAATCCTGTATCATCATCATCTTCATCTAGTGGTACAGAAAGTGAAAATTATGAATCTGATAAAGAGGTAAAACCCATTATAGTCAGCAATTATGATGATAATGAACCTGATAGTAAATTAAAGATAACAAAAGTTAAAAGACGTGTTACTGTACATAGAAATAGTGATATTGATAGAGAATTAGATGCGCAGCTTGTCAATATCTATAATGAAGTGAAATCCGAAGATTTGCAAGCGAAACAAGAAGAGAAATCGCTTGCTCCTTCAAAAAAACAATCCAATAGGAGAAAAAATCAACTTGATAGATACTATGAACGTAATAAAGATGTATTTACTCAACATGATGGAGAATTAGAGGAGATAGAATTAACTCAAGATGAATGGGATGCATTACATTCCAGATTTATAGAATATGAGAAATCATTATTATTGACTAAATTAAAAAAGGTTTCACCTAAAACCAGAAAACGAAAAAATAATTAATAAATATATTATTATATATAATGGAGTGCCCATATTGTGGAAAAAATTATAAATGTGATAAATGTAAATTTGAACAACATATCAATACATGTCCAAAACGTTTTGAATATTTGAGACAAAAAAAACAAGAAGAACAAAGAAAGGAAATGAAAAGAAAAGAAGAAGAAAATAAAATTAAAAGGGAAAAAACCAGAGAAAAATTAAAAAATTATAAAGAAAAAAAGAAACAAACCAAAAATAAATCTACAAGTGGAGTTATTGCAAGTAGTGTAAATTTTACACCAAAAAAAGTCATAGCTCCATTATCCATTCCAAAACCTAAAATTATCGATATTGAAGATAGTATATCAATTATTAGTATAAATAAAAAACATCACAAAAAACGATCAAAAAAATCAAAAAATGTTGATGGATTAGATAGTGATATGGAAAGGGAATTACAAAAAACATTGAAAAAAATGAATTATATACTTGTATAATGAAAATAAAGAAAATTAAATTCATTAATAATGTACCTATCAAAGGTCATAAATTTCATGAACCAATTGATACCAATCCTAATGGGTTTAAACTATTTATGACTGCAGCATTTATAGGACCTCCTAGGAGTGGTAAAACATTGAGTTGTATCAATCTAGCGAAATATTTACAAGAAAATAATTTAATTACAGAAATATTAATAATATCACCATCATTAGATAATAATCCTTTTCATGTATTGAACATACCAGATGAAAATAAATTTACTGATTTGGATAATGCAAAAGAAGATTTATATACAATACAACAATATTGTAAATCAAAAGTTGAAAAATGGAAGAATATGAAAAAAACAATAAGTGAAAAAAAATATAATGATTACTATAGCAAAATATACAAAATATACAAATATAATATCAAACATCCAGAATTAATTTATGATGATGATGAGTTAATGATTACAGATGATGATATGGAAATATTGGAAGATAATAAATTTAATAAAATTCCATTCTATTATAGAGTTGGTCCATCATTCCTTTTAATATGTGATGATATAAATGGATCTGATGTTATTACAAATAATAAAAAACATCCATTGAGACAGATTATTTCTAATCATAGACATTGTCATATCAATCTTTTTTTATTAATTCAAAACTATACTGATGCATTGCCAACTAATGTTAGAAGATTGATCAAACAATATTTTTTATATAAATTCAATGATTTGAAAGAGGTCAGACAATTTTATGATGAGATAGCAAGTGCATATTTTGATTCATTTGATCAATTTAGAGAATTGTATAGAGATATTACCAATGTACAGCATAACTTCATCCTTATTGACAATGATCCAAAAAATGAAAATTTGAAAGTTAGGAGAAATTTTGATGAATTAATTATAATTAATATATCGCATCATATCAACACTCAGAGAATACACAATGAAAACAATGATGGATGTGATCCAAAACAAGAAAATCACCCTCATATTAAATCAGCTACTAAAAAATAAAGAATTGTATTTATTATAATGCCTCCAAAGAAAAAAAAAAACAATAAAAATTTTATTACTCCAAAGAATCTCGAAAATATATTAAAATTATTTATTAAATATAAAAAAAGAAAAAGAAGAAAATCATCAACCAATAATAATTTTAAAAAACAAGTACAAAATGCAATTAATCAAGGTCAAATAATATCTGCAATTAGTTCAACAATGAAATTACCTCAAACAGATGAGAAAAAAGAAAACCAAACTGATGAATTAATAAAGAAAATTGTACCTCTATTAACTAATGGTGAAGAAGATATTTTAAAAATGATTAAAAAAGGTGATAAGACATCACTATATAATATAATTGGAAAGGAACCAGAATTTAAAAAATTATTAAACAATGAAGTAGCCAATCTTGAAGAAAAAATTACAGATAATGCATTATCAAAATCACAACAATATATTGATAAGATGGAATACAAAAATAAATTAATTGGATTGAATACTATTGATGAAGTTGATGAAGAAATTAATAAATTACTTGACAATAATAAATTTAATCAATATTATGATATTAAATACAAATCACTTAAAAAAGATTATAAAAAAAAATTAAAAGAAGAACCAGAAAATGTATATGTGTTATTAAAAGGAAAATATGGTGTAAAAGTTAAATCAAAAAATGATAAAAATAATTTTAATACTCTATTGGATACATTAATTAAAAAAAAAATATTATATGATCGTTATGGAGTTAATAATGAATTTTTATCATCAAGAGGAATTAAATTTAATGAAAGAGAATATATAGATGATATAGAAAAACAATTTAAAAACTTAATTATTGTTGAAGAGAAGAAACAAGAAAACATTAAGAAGAAGGATTTTATTGCAATAAATAAAAAAATTACTCCAATAAAACCATACAATTTGAGATCTTCAACTAAATAATTTTTATTTTATTTTCTTTTTTTTATCATAGATATGTCTGGGAAATTCTTATCAAATTCCTTTTTTTCTTTTTCTTTCATATCTTGCACTCCCTTTAATATAGATTTCAATCGTGTACCTCCTCCTGTCATCATTCCTTGTGGTAATTTTCTCTTTCTTTGTTCTTCACCACTAACAGTTATATATCTTCCTAATTGTTGATTAAACCAATCTTCTTTTCTTTTCTTCTCAATTTTTGGATATGCTATTATTCTCTTCAGTCTTTTCCCAACTCCTTTTTTTGTTTTTGTTTTTGGTGCTTCCCCTAATGAATTAATCATTTTCTTCATTTTTTGATTTTCTTTTATTAAATCTTCAACTTTTTCCCCTTTCCTCCTTCCCTTTATAAATTCATCTCCTGCTATTTTAATCCACCTTTTATTATCATTCATATTTTTAGATCTTAAATTAATTAATTCTTGTGTTGATTCTGGTTGTTCTCCTAATGAATTAATCATATTTTTCATTTTTTGATTTTCTTTTATTAATTCATCATTTTTTTCTTGGATTGCTGAACTTTTCTTTTGTATTTCTTTTGTTAATATTTCAACTTTTCTCTTAACACTTTCGCCACTTGGTTTTACGGCTAAATTCTGTACCATATTCCTTAGTTTATTATTATCGTTTTTTAATTCTTTATTTTTTTCATCAATAGCAGAACTATTTTTAATTAGATCTGTATTTAATGTCTTCAATTCTTTAATTTTTTCTTTTCTTCTCTTACTTCTTGCTATTCTTAAATCCCTTTTACTCTCATCAAAAGGTCTAATATTACCTACGATTACAATCTTTCCACTTGGAAATGACATTATAATATTAGCAAAATAAATTTTTTTATAAATTCATAATATCTTTAATGTAGTTAATTTCATTTTTCAATATATCCATTTGATCAAATAAATAACTATTATCAGTTTGTAGACTATTTATTAATTTTTGTTGAATTGATACAGTGGTTTTCAATGTTTCTATTTCTGTTATTGCAGCTTTCAATGCACTATATAAATATACACTCATACGACCATAATCAACACTCATTGCATTTTCTTCAGTGCATTCTTCTCCATTACATGAACCCTGTGCAAGATTCTCATCATTGAATATATTTTTTATGTATTGTGCAATAAATCCAACTTGATTGATTTCTGGTCCATCAGCAATAAAATTATAATTGTATACTTGATTATCATTGTTTTTAATTAAATTGTAATGTGTTATTGGATCTATCAATGTGATATTTTCTTTTAATCTCATATCTGAGGTAGTAGCATATGATATGGATGAACTTGAACCATTTCCTTTTATTGCACCTAATTCACTATTAGCAGAATTCCTAAAAGTAATAAATTTATTATTGACACCTATTGTACTTAATCCAGTGAATCTCACAACTAATAAATTAATACTTGATCCAGTACCACCATTTTTTATAAATGATGAAGTTGTTGCACTGTCAACATCAATATAATTTTTTATTAACACATTTCCATCAAATGTTACATTACTGTAAAAATATGATGCATTATTTACATTGATGGCATTAATATTGTTATAAAATGTAATATCTGAACTTGTGATTTTAAATTTATCAACATTTGAAATCTGATGTATCAAATTACCTCCATCTTTTGCATTAATATATAATGTACTTGATGCACCTCTGTTTGATATTGTTGTGTTGTGATTGCCTCCAGTATTTAAATTTCTTGCAATAGTGAAACCATCCAAATAATCTGGATCACTTATATATAATGTTGCTGTTCCGGTTGATCCAGTAACATCGCTACCTATATAAAAATTATGTGCACCTGGTGACCTTCTTAAAAATTTCCATGTTGCATAATCATCAATCACATATACTTGAGTTCCAGATAAATCAAATAATTCAAATTGTTTATTATTTAGTTGTGTTTGAATTGATGATGTAACACCATTCAAATAATTAAATTCTGTATTATCTACAACTCCAGTACCTATATTACTACAATCCAATTTAGTTGTTAATGTTAATGATCCTGTTAATGTTGTATTACCTGTAACTGATAAATTATTACTCATATAAACAGATTTATACATATCACAGCCTGTCGCTGTTAGTCTTATATTTGTATCTCCACTAAATTGAAAATACATATTTGCATTATCTTGAGAATTAAATTTCCAGTTGGATGATCCTCTATGAATAAAATCCATATTACCTGATGGATTTCTAATAATCCTAAATCCATAATCAATATAATTAATGTCACGTATATCAATATAATTATTTTGTGCATATGTTGTGTTTCCCATTTCAATGAATGATGTATTATTATCATTTCTCACTAAATTCAATGCTCCATTAGTTGCAGGATATAATACATTATTTCCATCAATAGTCCATAATATATCTTGTTTATTATTTAATGCAGTGTTTATTGTCGTTATATCATCTTGCAAACCATCTATATCTCCACCTATTGATAAAAATTGATCATATATATTAAATGTGTTGTTTTTCAAAGTGTAAAATTCTACATTATTAATTTCAATTTCATCATTATAATCACCAATATATAATGCATTTAATTTATTTGTATATGATATAGTATCTTGTTTGCTATCAATTTGTGTTTGTATATCACTGGTTACATTAGATAAATATCCATATTCTGTGTTTGATACATTTCCATTCAATCCTATAAATGAAGCATCCAATCTATTTGATGAATTAATTGTATTTTGTTTGCTATCTATTTGTGTTTGTATATCATTAGTTACATTTGATAAATAATTTAAAGTAGTTGTTGATATTGTTGAATTTGTAAGATCTCCATTGGAATCACTAACAACAACTACATTAGGATTTAAATTAAAATCTACATCTGATAAAATGATATTTGAAAATTCATATGTTCCTGATCCATCAACATCTTTCAAAAATTTACCTGAATTATTTTCTATACCATATACCAATCCATCATTATCAGAAGATAGTATTTTATTCGTGATTGATGATAATATTAAATCTCCATCAATGGTTTCATAATTGTTAATATTTCTACTCATTATAATTATTGTTATAGAAAAATTTTAAATTCATATATTATAACTATGGAAATAAATACTATTGATGATGTATTACACCACCTTGTAAATGAATACAATAAAGGAAATCTTCGTAAAGATAATATTGATGAATATGTATATCAATTAAAACATATTATGAAAATTAATGAAAATAAACCTGAATTTATTGATGATATGAGAAGTATATTTAATACTGCATCTAAACTGGAATGTCAATCAAAGGAACCAACAGATATCCACGATGTGAGTAAAGATGAGGATAGTGATGAAGATAATATAATAATAAAAAAATAAAAATATATAATATGTCAATCTTTGAAGATCTAATAAATGAATATATTGAATCTGAAAAAAAAACATATACTTGTAGAAATTGCTATGGTAATGAAGAGTTAATAACAGATCATTATAGGAAATCAATTATTTGTCCTATCTGTGGATATGAAATATTTACATTCATCTATAACCCAAATAAAACTATGAACAATATAACATATATCAACACTATTAAAAAAAAAATAATTCAATTTAATGAAAATATACCCGCATATGAACAATTGGAAAATTGTGAAATAGATACATTAGTATCATGGTACAGAAAAATTAAAAATATTGTATCACCATTGACAAAAAGGAAGAATCTTTTCATAAATAAATTTCTATTATCTAAATTATTGGTAGTTATTGATAGACCAGAATTGATCAAATATATCAATCAAATATTATCAAAATCAACATATCTCAAGTATGTACAGCAGTGGAAGATAATATGCAATCACTTTAATTTAAAATATGAAATGGATGGAATTAATATCAAAAAATATCCAATTGGAAAATACATAAAAAAATGATATATGTAATATCTATAAAAATCATGGATCAACAACAAAACGATAAATATCAAAATACCAAAATCTATTATCTTCAAGATGATTCAACTGGAGAAAAGTTGTATTTTGGTAGCACATACAAAACATTGGATGATAGATTAGATCGTCATAAGATAGATTCATTTAGAGAATCTCAAAGTGAATATAATTCTAAAAAATCAAAATATTTAAGATCAATGGATTTAAAAAATTTATCTATTCATCTAATTGAAGATTATCCATGCAATACAAGAAATGAAAAAATTAAAAGAGAAAGATATTGGTTTGATATATATAAATTAAAATTAAATTCATATAAACCATATATAACACATCATAATAGAGATTCTAAAAATGAAAAAAAAAGACAAGTAATTAAATGTAAATGTGGATATACATTCACATATTCAGGTAAATCAATACATATGAAAAGTGCACTGCATCAAGATGCAATGAAATTATGCAAACTAGATTAAATCAACATAAATAAAAAATTAATTTGTAGAAATATATATAATGGAAAATATCTGTTCTAAATGCAATGCAGAATTAAAACCAAAAAAAGAAAAAGTTGAAAAAAAATATAATTGCGAAAAATGTTATGATGAATTTAATTCAATACAAATATTGAGAAAACATCATAAAACATGTTTTGGTGTATTTAATTGTATAGAGTGTAATAAACAATTTGATATAAATACTTCATTAGCAAGTTTATATAAACATAGTAATAATTGTAAAGTATTATTAAGAAATTTATTATTATCAGTAGATGATTATTTATTGCCAAATGACAGTGATGAAGAAGATGATGAAATAGAATATAAATAAATAAAAAATTCAATATTATATAATGGTAAAAATATTTAACATTGAATCAAAAGAAATTGAGTATAAAAAATACACATTAAATTATGCATATAGATATGATGATAGAACATATCATAAACAGGAAATTTTTACTTTACCAATGGATTTATTTGATGATTCAAAAATAATAAAAATTAGATATTGTTTAATACAATCATTAAATTTTAATGAATATAGAAATATAGTGTATCATCACAATTCAAATGTATATAAACAAATTGCATTAGATGAAATATCAAAAATGAACATAAAAGCAGAAAAAATGCTACAATCATATTTTGATGAAATAGATGTAGAAACACTCCATAATGAAAATAAATATTAGTACAACCTTGGGCAATGGCAAATATACAACAAATAAAAAAACATAAATAATTATTGTGCAACAGTCAGGACTCTGCTCCACTGCGTTCCGCAAATTTGCACAATAAATTAATGTAAAGATTTGCAGCATATTATTATCGCATTGAATTGTCCAATCAGTAGTATACTATCTAACAGCACCTTGCTCTGCTCCAAGGTTCCACCCTTGGAGCAAGGTGCTGTTTTTTAGATAGTATACTACT
>Ga0099851_1000391_pt1 | contig 17958 bp, 19 predicted proteins | sample CB_VirMetaG_6_FD_78176 | JGI IMG/M metagenome (GOLD analysis project Ga0099851, IMG submission 78176) | Freshwater to marine saline gradient viral communities from Chesapeake Bay - CB_1508_2 Viral MetaG | ecosystem: Environmental > Aquatic > Marine > Coastal | place: USA: Chesapeake Bay... | reverse complement strand
GTTATTTCCAACAACATCAACATCATTACTTGTTTGGTCATTTGCGGGTTTGCCGGGGGTACCTGTTCCGTCGCCTTGTACTTTTTGTTTTGTAAAATCAATACCAAGACTTTTAAACACCTCGTTGTACGCCTTTAACCGATGGGTTTCGGTTATTTCCCCGTGCATTCTAGGTTCATCGCTCGGCACTGGTTCTATGTTTGTCTCCAGTGCTTCTTCTAGCTGCGCCCTCTCTTGTTCAGATAGTGAGTCCCAAAAAGCCCCGTAATAATCGTCAGCCTCGTCGGCTTCTAGGGGCGAACCAGCATTGTTTAGTTGCTGACCTTCATAGAACGCCATGCCCCGAGCATAAGTCTCTGCTACATCATCTAAGAAATCCCCGTAGGATGTTTCATCAGAGTTGTCGGGAGTAGAATACAAGCTACAGAAAGGGACAACCTCTGGGTAGGACGCTAAAAACCCAGTAAAAATCTCCTCTAGAATATGCCCTACTTTTTTCAGTTGTCCTTCGTCATCGTAACAATTTACTTTTACGCTTTCTGGTCTTTTGTTAAATGTGTTTGAGTCTTTTGTGAAACTGTGCTGGTTAACAAACTTAAGAGTTACACGCTTGTCTTCAGTTCCAGTCATTCGGTACTCAACATCGACTAACTTGACTTTATGAGTTTTGGAGAGACCTTCCTCCATTCGTGTTCCGTATCCCCACCGAAGATAAAAGTTGGGGTAGAAAGCTGTTGGGGCTGTCTTATCAATTTCTTCGGAATCGCCCGTTGTGTTGTTTAGTCTTTTGTTTCTACGAACTGAGTCAGTCCAATTGGAGATAACACCTTCTCTCTCAGGATATATTTTATCATATATCCGCATAAACATCTCCTCGAACTCTGTGGTTGGGTTGAGTAACTCCACAGTCGCCATTTGGCTATCCGGACCTTGGATTACGTTAAACTCAAAGGAGACAAGACTTGATTTTAGTCTTAGTGGGTCTGAAACGTGAACAAACGAATCCTTCGTGCCTACATCTGCATCTAGCAATTCTTCGGCAGTAGACGCCATTTGCACAAACGCAACGGAATTCGTGTTATAAGCTTTTGTTTCCGTTGGTTCTGCAAATTTTAGTTGGTTGTTCGACGCCTGGGACATTATATTTGTGGTATAAGAATTTGCTTGCCAGCCTTTAAGTCTTCCTCATAATCAAAGACAGAATTGGCTTCCACAATAAGCCACCAAAGCAACTCTGTGCCGTAGGCTGCATATGCGATTAGGTCGGGGCGACCCGCAAACTCATTAGATATTATAGCAATTTTTGAGTTAGAAGCATCAAAAACTTGGTTAATGTAACGACGATATTTTTTTGAACGTCCAATATCGGTTAAAGTTTTTCCACGATGAGATACCTCTGTACCTCGAAAAATTCTTGCTCTGTCGTTTGAGAAAGCCATTAGTTCAATGGTCTACTGAAAATGGGTCGCTGACCAGCTACGGTAAGAGACCCTGTGGAAGGAATCTCCTGACCTGACACTGTGAGGTTTAAAGGGACGGCTCCGTCGTGAGTGCGGAAGACCGGAGGATTTACTACTGTCCTGGAGAACTGTGGTGGAGGGAATCCTCCAGCAAGAACCGTATCCCACCCAGGGAGTTGGTCTCGGACTTTCTCTCCGTCTCCGTGAAGACCTCTCATCTCTTCCATGGTTAGAGAAATTCGAAGTCTTTGTGGGTACAGAGATTTGACGTCATAACCAGCACTTTCCTCTACATTAAGTTGGTAGTTAGTGACAATGCATGGAGTAAAATCGTAAAGAGCGCCCCACTTCAACTCCACGATAGGAGGGGCTTGAATTGGGGTGGATACGGTAGAAATGACCGAGTTGCGAATATGGTTTATAGCATATTGGAAGAGTCTGGAAACTCGATACCATTCCTTACTGCTTCGCATGATATGCAAAAGCATGTTGTTAAACTGAGATTCCTCCTCGTTAGGAACAGGTCCAAACAAACCCTCTGAACCATCGACCAATCGATTAGACATTTCTCTTAAGACGTTTTTCAAATCTCCATCTACCGCGTTGAGGAAGGAACGTTGTCCAGTATCCCTCTCCATAATTTCTTGCAGGTAAACTCTCAAAGCGATTGCTTGCTCATCGAAGTGTTCGTCGCCCTCTGAAAATATTCTGAGGATTAGGTCGGACGGAATCATAGACGCCAAATGAATGAGGCTGTAGTGAAAATCTACCTTGAACTTTCTCGGCTCACTTCCGACATACAGACGCGCTGGCTCATTCCTCAGGAGGATTCTCTGGTTAGCGTAGTTCGCTTTTCTGCTTTCAACAATAGAAGGGTTCTCGCAGAAAGGTAGCCACCTAATAGTTTCAGCAGCCTTTGGTTTTGAAGGTCCGTCAGTGGTCGCGAGCTTGTTTGGTTCTGTGTGCTGTGGATAAATAAACCGAAGACCCGCTCTTTTTTCAAGGGCAGCGTTGACTTGAAATTTTCTGTTCGGTCCTAAACTCTTATTTACCTTGGAGTCATCAACACGAGCCTGTTTGAATAACTCGGCTGTTCCAGGAATAAGGTCTTGTACCGTTTGAATGAGTCCGTCTAATGCCATAGTTCTATGTTATCCGTTACGTATAGTTCCTTGTGTGAGTGAGGGTTCCTGTGCGGCGTTGCGTGGGGCGGGTTCGGTGGTAGCGGCCAGTTGTTCTTCACGAGTCCGATTGCCTTGTTCTGTCTTTTCAACAAGCGCGTTTAGCGCGAGGGCTTGCCTTCCAAGCTCTGCGAGGAGACGCCTATTTACGGTATTTCTATCCTGCTCCTGCCCTTTTCTGGCCAGTTCAACCAACTTATTACTTTGTCTGATTTGCTCGTTTCTCTGTTTGGCTGCGTTACTGTTATCCTTCTCAAGGTAACTCCAGAAATCAGCTTGTGCCTCTGAAGTTTTCTTGTCTAACTTAAAAGCTGCATCGGCTGCATCGGCTGCATCTTTATCTTCTTCCTTATCCCCGAAAAGACGTCGCCCAGCGTCGTAGCCCGCGCCCATCGGATTCAAAAGTGTCTTGCCCGTACCGACCAGAACCTGAAGGAATTTGTTACTGTCCGCTGGCTCGGCGGCGGCTGAAGCCGCATCACCCCCAAAACCAGGAAGCCAACCCACAATAATATCAACCAAGTTCTTTATTTTAACGATGAAGCCAGAGATGTACTGAAGAGCGCCAAGCATCTTCTCCTGAATTCCTGCGGTAAGAGCTTGCCACGCTTTGTCCATACTCAAACGTGTCGTCTCATTAGCGAGTTGCTCCGTGGTCAGTTGTGTGCCCTTGATAATCGCGTCCCGCATGGCTGGAAGCTGCTGCGCGAGAACGATGTCGGCGGAGTTGGTCCCGAAAGCTTCACCAAATCTACTCGTCACAATCGGTCCAAGTTGACCAAGCGGTGCGACTTCCTCCAAGGCGCGGATAATCAGGGATTGAACTTCGGCGACTGATTCCTGTCCTTTAACCGATTTCCCGGTTAGCTTAAGCAGCTTCATAAAGCCTTCTTCATTCGCGAAAAGGCTAGTGGCGAATTGAGCTAGCGAGTCTTGAAGCGCTGTCTGCCCAGGAGCAAGAGCGACAATAGCTTTTTGGACGTTGGCAGCGAACTCAGGACCAATCTGGGCAGAGATATCAACAAACTTTGCTTGTACTTTTTGTAGGGCGCTAATGAGACCGTCGATAGAATCTCCGTTCGCGGCTGCCGTACTCACGAGAGTGTCGATGAGTGAGTTGGTCGCCGATTCTGATTGTCCTAGAACCTGATTATTAAATCTTTGGAGAAGTTGAGCTTTCTTGTAGTCTGCGCCAAGCTGTTTAATATTTGCTGCTAAATTGAAGGATTCTCTGGAGAACCCAGTGATACCGAGTTTCACGGCGTTCCCAAGTATTTCGACCTTACCTTCCAGACCAAGCATAGTCTGGTCGAAGTTCTTCAGCATCGCCGTATTACTTTCAAATACTCGTGCGGTCTGACCTTGAATCTCTGCGAGGGTGTTATTGGCTTTCGATAGGCTACCGATAACACCACCAACGAAATTCATGCTCGTTTTCAAACCGAGCGTTGCTGTCGTATTGTCTTTGGTGGATTTGTTTGAGCGAGAGAGTCCTTTCGCTAAAGCTCCCATTGCCCTTCCTATTAGTGGTGCCGCCAAGTTTTACTCCTCTTCTGTCTCAGCGGACTTAACCGCTACTTTATGTAGGGCACGAACCTTTCTTACGTCATAAGTGCGTATACAGCACTCAGGGTCGTCATCGGCAAATTTTTGAATATCACTGAAGGATACGGAGCCGACTGGCTTTTGTCCAAACTCTCGGATAATACTGTTCGCTACTTCTTCTCCCAAACCTTTCAGATTGACTCCATTAAAGTAAGTTTTACCGTCCTTCGATTTCCACCTTCCTGATGTCATGATGATGATGGGAGAAGGGTCGGTCGCGGTGGCTGACCGATAGTGAAAGCTGAAGATGCACCCGGTCTTCACCGCGTCGATTCTCGCGGTCGTCCCAAGAAATCTAGTTTCCAGGATATTTTCCTGTAGTTTTTCGTCCAACATTTCTATATTATATATAAAATATAAGCTAGTGAAAGCTAAAGTACTCTCTACTACAGAAAGATAAAGAGAAAGAACAAGAAAAAGAACTAGTTAGAAAGTACTATTATAGTATAAATGGACAACAAACAAGAGCTTACTGAGCTAATAGAACAGATTAACTACGGTCTTTCTCTGCGGTTCAAGGAAAAGTGGAGACATAGATTTAGCGAGCATTTTATCCAAATTTTTCAGGATAAAATGTTCCAGTCTTGGAAAAACCAAAGACCTCTGAAGTTGTCCGCTTTAATGACGGTCTACAGGAAGAATCGATACTCTGACTCAGAAGTTCACGAATTTCTTCGCTTGATTTCTATCGAGGATTACTTCCCTGTAGTTAATCTTGACAAGAAGTTTATGGAGATGAGGAAGTCTCAGCAGAACTAAAGCCTAAACGTCCATCTTTTTGTTTTTTCTAGCTTGGTTTCTTTCCTCAACAGCTTTGTTGTACTCCACTAAATGATTAGCGTTGAACTTCGGGCAGCACTCCTTGAATCCGCACCAATCACAAAACTGGTTCATTTGAGGAAAGAAGTCAGTCTTTTTTTTCTTCCTAATCTCCCACACCTTCTGTGTCAGCTTCCTGATGTACATCATTACGTGAGCTTCAGAATACTTAATGTTTACTAGCCTGTCTAGATGTGGGTAATAGTGAGCTAATGTAATGTTCGGTACAGGCACGTTATACATTTTGTGTACAGCGAAAGCGTACAGGAGCATTTGCGGGTCATTGTACAGTTCCCGCTTGGTCGTCGCTCTCTTGCTGGTCTTGTAGTCGATGACGAGATATTTTCCGTCAGAACTCTTGACCACACGGTCTATAATGCCGTTGACAGCGTAACCCTCCTTGAGGTCTACCGCGAAGGTCTGCTCAGTAGCGACATGCTCAGTGGCTGACAATGACTGGTTGAACCTGAAGAAGTTTTCTACGCAAGGCTTCAAAAGCTTTTCCTTGTCTTCACCAAATGTATAATTTTCTCGCAGACTTTTGGCTAGGTTCCACAACTCATCAACGGACGTGCTGTGTACTCCGTCCTCAAGAATCTTGTGGACATAGGAGCCGAACTGAAGAGCGTCCGTATTCTTGGACTTTTCCGGCAGATAGTCGATATATTTGAATTTGTACTTCAGTTTGCACTCATCGTAGACTTTAATCTTACTGGGCGACACTTTATTGATAAACATGGATATTCCTCCTTCTGTTATTAGAGACTATCTGGACGAGAAGTTCACGGAAAGTTCCGTGGCTGGACGGGAGTTTCGTACAAACTCTCTTTTCACAGAGGACACCAAACAGAAGCTTTACATCAATCTAGATACGGGGTTTTGGATTGATTTTAAGTCTAGCGAGAAGGGAAATTTCTATCAGCTAGTCTCCATGGTGGATAATGTTCCATATCGGAACGCCAGAACCTACATCAATAAACTTGCGTTTGACAAGGGGGCGAACCTCTTTGAGATTTCAAGTCTCAACGTGGATAATGTAGCGATTGAAGCGGAGAGAACCATCGCCGAGGACGTAAAGAGTTTTGTTGAAGTGACACCGACAAAGGATATCAACAGTCCTAGTCTGCTCAAGAGAGCCGCCGCTAAGTTCGCCTATAGCCGAGGCTTGCAACAGTTCAAGTTCTTCGTTGCGAATTACGGAAAGTATCATCAGCGCGTAATCATCCCTTACTTTCACAACGAAAAGGTTTTTTACTTTCAAGCAAGAACGCTCCTGAATCGGGAACCCAAATACCTAAACCCGAGCAAGGCTTTGTACGGAATTAAGACTTCTGAGATTCTGTACCCCTACGATGAGTCCCAGGATTATGTTATCGTTACGGAAGGTCCGCTTGATGCAATGACCCTACGCGCCGCTGGATACAACGCCACCTGTACGCAGGGCTGTAAGATGTCTACGGTCCAAGCTAAGAGCCTCAAGCCCCAGAAGGTCATCGTGGCTTATGATAACGACGAAAGCGGCAGAGAGGGGCTTAAAACAGCTAAGAAGAGACTCTTGTTTGAGCGCCGGGACAGCATATACAAACTCGTTCCGCCCAAGGAATTCAAGGACTGGAACGAGTTTTGGGTAAAGGGGAAGGAATCCTTCTGTGCCTATGTTGAGAAGAACATCGCTCCCGCAAGCTGGGAATCTCTCGTTATCGAACGATTAACTTGAACTTGGGGCTGTAGATGGTTGAGTCGAGAATGGTAAACTTGGCTTGAACCTCGTAGACCCCGGTCGTGCTTCCAAGATTATCCTCTGCTGAGATTGCTGCGATAGCGTTCGTGTCCCACAAGTAAGAAATCGTACCGTGAGAATCTACTTCAACCCCAGAGCTAATAAATCCTGGAGTTCCTCCTGAGCCAGTAACCACTACTCTTGAGGTAAGGTTTGGGGTCTCGTTTAGCTTGGTAATTTTTATTTCCGGGCTTTGAAGTAGGGAACCAGTTTCCATAAGGTTCCGAAGACTCTCTCGTATTGGCTCATTGTCGATTACCAAGTGCGTTTTCATACGCAGCTTTTCTTTTGAACCAACGTCAATATACCGATTTACGAGCTTGTTCTGTGTCGTGACCTCAATAGGCTCACTGGTCGTAAATACATTAGCGGTGTCTAGGTTAAAAGTGTTGACGTAGATTTGGGCTTTTGAGCCTTCCGCGTCCACGACGGTCCAAATGTCAATATACCCACCAGTAGCAGAGGCGCTGTTTGTGAATGTCGGGTCTGAAGCCGCCGTGGATGAAAGTGGGAAAAACTCTGTTCCCGTCTGGAGGATGACAGAGAAATGACCCGCGTCGGTCAGATAAATACTGCTCGCCGTGTTGCTAGTCCCGTCGTAAGCTGAGGGAGCCGGAAATCCTGAAGGTTCCGCGCACGGGGTAAATGCAGGGAAGTTGATATTACGAAATACCATCTTCTCCTGACCAGTCGCGCTGACCAAACCATAGTTTGTGGAGTCTGCATTTAAGTCTAGGTACTGGTCTGGCGCTCCGAACTGCGTGTTAGGGAAGATATGTACTGAGCATACTTGGAAAGGGTTGGTGTAAACCCCGTCTTTCACAAAGTAGAAATCTAATTTAGTTTTAGACAGGGGAGAAGGGCGGTTCTGCCTGTTTACAACCGTGGTTCCGTTGAAAGTAGTCATATCCTACTTATTTAGAGGAAAGAGCTTCACTCTCTTTCTGTTTTTCGTCTAAAAGTTGTTCCAGATATTCTTCCCTTTCTATGCCCGTCATAAGAAACACATCAGACAGGCTGAAGTGTCCGTGATGCACGAGAACATAGCTTTGCTTCGCTAGGCTTTCCAGAACGAAGCCTAGCTCACTGAGAAAAAATACTCGTTGAGAGGAATGACGGCTTTAGAGACTTCGTCGCAGTTAGCGCAAGTAAAGCTCATATCCAGTTGCATTCCGTAATCGCTACTTACAATCTTCTCTCTTAGGAAAGCAACATCCTTTACAGTAGTGTTCTCAATGAACGCCTTCTTCAGCTTCTCGTCGGTGTACTTTCCGACCGAGACCATAAAGCGCCACAGATTATCAGTGAGCTTATCGATGGACTGCATATAGAACTCGTCTTTGCTTCTTGGGCTTACGAAGGTTACTTCCTGTTGGCTGTCGGGAAGAACCACCTTAAACGGTTCGGTGTAGTCATCTGGCACATAGTTCACCGGAACTTCAGAGATGAGAACGCTGAGTTTGTTCTGCGCGGAGCAATGCTGACACTCTGGTTCGATGGTGTACTCATCACCGTAGGAAATCTCGCGAAGCTTAAACAACAAATAGTTTTTGTCGAAAAGGGTCATCGAGTCGTGGTCCAGCCCACGAACACAAGCGTTGAAAAGAGAGCGGATGATTTCCTCTCCATCCTTAGCGTTTTTCATACTACGAAGCTTTCTTTCTTCCGCAAAAGTAAAGGGGCGAATCTCTACAAACTCTTCACATTGAATGTATGCCTTTCCTCTGGAGGGCAAAGAAACCCGTCTCCAGGCTTGAGTAGTTTCTACATTCACAAGAAGACTCTTAAGAGCCTCTGCGTAGGTAGTGTCTACGACATCGACAGTCTTAGCCTCACTCACGGGCGCTGGCGCAGTAGATACCTTAGCTGGTGGCTCGGGGGTTGGCTCTGGCTTCAAGTTCTCTAAATCAACAGACGAGTTGGGGTCTAGACCTGCCTTTTCCATATGCGTTCTGGCTAGGTCAATTAGTGATTTTTCTTCGCTCATAATTTTTTAAGATAGCTGCTATCTTTTACTATAATAGTAAAAAGTGATTAGAATTTCTGTAAATAATAGTTTTTCTGTTTTACAGACGGACAACAAAAAACTGCTGTCAACACTTCAACAGAAATATTGCGCCAAAGTTCCTGGCTACCAATACTCTTCCGCTTACAAAAGAGGGGGTTGGAAGGGCGAGAAGTATTTCTTCTCCGCCAAAACCGGGAAGTTCGGTACAGGTCTGCTTTCTTACATTGAAGAAGACCTCAACTATCTAGGCATTCCGTATGAAATAGAGGATTTTCGCAACGCAACCCACAACGACAGCATCACGCTCCCTCAGGTCGATTTTAGAGCCTACCAGAGCGATTTAATCCATAAAGCCCTGTCCGAGAAGGGTTGTATCATAAAGTCGCCCACAGGCTCTGGAAAGACCGTTGTGCTAGGAGGTCTGATAAAGGCTCTTGAAGACAAGACAGGTCTCATCTTTTTCACAAAGAAGCAGCTTCTGTACCAAACCTATGAACAGCTTCGAGAATGGGGGTTTGACGTGGGTCTCGCTTTTGGTGATGGTGTTATCATTAAGCCAATCACTTTATGCACTATTCAATCCATCGACAAGGTGCTGGATAGTCACCTACAACAGTCTGAGTTCATTATTTTTGATGAGGTCCACGAGTTTGGCAAAGGAAAGGTAGCGTCAAAAGCCGTTAAGTCATTTCCGAACGCTACGTACCGCATCGGCATGACCGCCACGGTTCCGACTGACCCGATTAGTAAGCTTACTCTTATATCTGGGCTAGGCAAGGTAATTGAAGAGGTTGACGCCAAGGAGCTTGTGGAGATGGGCTTTCTCACTGAACCTCTGATTCAAATTATTCCAGTAAAGGATACAACGACCATTGAGGATACGGAACTTTCGTACCGGGAAATATATGAAAAGTATATCACAGATAACGAACTTCGGAATACTATGATTGTTGAGCTTGTCAAGAAGATTTCCGAAAAACCTTCCCGAACTCTGATTATCGTGAAGGACTTGAAACACGCGGAGATTCTTCACGAGCTTCTCCCAGGGTCTCTTAAACTTGAAGGCAAGGACGATATCGTTTCCCGCAAGAAAACCATTGAGAAGTTTGCTAGCTCAGAGAAGGCGGTCCTGATTGGAACAACAATTATGCAGACTGGAATCGACATTCCTGAGATTACCCATCTTGTCAACGCGAGGGGTTTGAAGTCTGAGATTGCCACGATTCAGGCGATGGGTCGAGCTTTGCGAATTCATAAATCGAAACAAAAAGTATTCATCTTTGATTTCTTTGATAAAGCTCCCTATCTACAAAAACACGCCAAGGAAAGGATAAAGTCCTACAAATCTCTTGGTATGGAGATACAAGAATGAAAAACGTCAACGAAGAAACTCGAAAACTAAATCAGTTCACCCCAACGGCACTTGAGCGTATCAACGTCATCGAGGACCGAATTCGGAGAATCAAAGAAAGCAACAAAGTCGAAGAGCAAACAATAAAAGACCTCGATAACTTAATATACGAGGTCTTAGTATTGCGTTCTGGTTTCGTTCAGAACCTAATGAACTGGATGAAGCAAGGGTATACTATCGATTAGTCTTCCTCTACTTCTTCTTCATCAGGGTCGTCATCGTCTTCCAAGTCAAAGTCAATATCCTTTATAGCTTTTTCGATGTCGGAAACGAGGTCACGGAAATCCTTATCCTGGGCTTCGTCAGCAGCTGTCTCCGCCTGTTCGGCTTCTGATTCTTCGGCGGCTGCTTGAACCTCCTCCTCGGCTGCTTGAACCTCCTGCTCGCTTTCTACTTCAGTCTCCGCTTCAGCCTCTGCGACGCCTTCCTTACGAAGTTTCGCTAGGTCTTCGCCCTCGATTTCACCGTCGCCGTCTACGTCAAGTTTCTTCTGCTTCTTGGACAGCTTCTTTTTCTTGTCGTCTTTCTTATCCTTGCAGACGCACGGCTTCTTTTTGCAGTCGTCACACTCGTCGTCAGACTCATTGCCGCCAGTGTCGGACATCTTGTCGTCGTCACCGTAGTACTGAGCTTCATTGATACCATCAGCGAGGTAGTCCCCGAGCTTCTTCATATCAAAGTTTTCGCGGATATCTACGACATCGAACTTAGCCTCTTGCATAACATCGCTCATGGTGTTCGCGACATCAAGAACCTGTACGCCACCCTTCTTTTGTAGGGTCTGAGAGAACTCCTTGAGGACATCACATAGAATGCCTTCCTCCATGGACTCAGCCATCATGCCCAGCACCTCGGATTGAACCTCGGCAAGACCCTTGAATGAAGGAATGAATTTTAGGCTTTGGATGTTGACGCCGTAAGTCTCATTCAGATGGTCAAGAACTTGGGTTTTAAGAGGCTTTTTAAACTCGTAAATCTTGTTCACGAACTCCTTGATATCCTTTTGTGTGAGAGTGCCTGGGTTGGTAACCTCAAAAACGGACTCCATAAGAGCAATAAGGTCAATTTTGTTTGAGAGGGCAAGGTAAGGAACCTCTTTAACGGTCTCGCGAATAGCGCTCTTCAGAACCCCATCAGTTGAGTAGATGTGAGAAGCGAGAGTGCTAATCGCGTCACTGCTAGCCCAGACTTGGTTGAAAGACTCTCTAGCCTCAATAAGCTCTTTACGTACTAGTTCCTTTTCACAAACCATTTCGTATAGAGTCTTCTTGCTGTTAGAAGGAATAACAATGTACTCGTCTCCAAGATTCTCAAGAGTGAGTTTGGGCAAGTCGTAAGTATCCCCGACAACCTTTGACAGGCGAAGACCTTCTACAAGCTTCTGGTTCTTAGACAGTTCCTCTTTGTTTTCCTCAAGGAAGTTCTGGAGCAGCGGAAGAGCCTCAACAAACTTCTTGTAGCTTTTGGTCTCCTTGATGTTGTAAGTCTCTCCGAAGCGTTCTGACCGCTTGTGGAGCTTCTTGCGGCTCTCCTCAATCTTGGCTCTCATAGTGAAAGCATCAAGTACCGAATCGAAGGAAGCCTCCGCCTTGTCGTAGCGGTCAGACACCAACGACTGCACAAAGTCAGAGACGCGACCTTCAACAAGAGTGTCTACACAATCATCCGACATGATTTTGTCTAGGTTTTCTGTAACAAAGTTTGCAAAGGTAAGCTTACCTTTAACTTCTTTGTACTCACATGAGATAAGATGATTTCTTTCACTAATGTAAGTAACTTTTCCATTGGCATCATCAATCTCGTAGACGGTTAGGTTTTCCCGAAGTCTGCGACCTAGGTAGTCACCAGCTTCAGTTAGACGAACGAAACTCTTGTTTCTGTTATTGAAAAGGTTCTTGAAATTCATGACAGTTGATAGTCTAGTTTTATATAGATGTGTGAAAAGCGTTATTTTAACTATTTACCTTGCTCTTCGGGTGGTGGTGGCGCAGCAGGAGGTTGTTCTGCTCCAGGCGCAGCCCCAGGCGCAGCAGGTGCAGCCCCAGGTTCAGGTGCAGGAGGAGCCTCTAGCTCTTTCTGCTTTTTGATTTCTTCGATTTCCAAATCATTCATATCGTAGAAATTCTTGTAGATGTACTCGTTTGAGAAAAGGTCAAGACCTTTCACCGCCTGTACCACGCGGGTCTTTTGTTCGGCAAGCTCAAGCTTTCTCTTCTCGCTGAGGTCTGAGGGAGGTGCAAGCTTAATCTCCATGTTTGCGTAAGTGGACTTAGGGAAATTACGAATTTGGAGGTGACGACGAATAAGGTCGGTCAAACCAACTTCGGCGTCTCTCTGCACACGCATAACAGCCTTCGCAAACTTGGCATCCAACTGTGATAGGTTGGCTTTTCTTTCTGGCGACTTGTCCTTCTCGACAATGAAGTCCTTTGGAATTTTCATTGCGGCGAGAACCTTATCGCGGAAGTAACGAACATCATCGATATCTCCGAGGTTCTGAGCGCCAGGAAGGGTCTCAATCTTTGTACCTCCTTGCTTACTTACAGGAACGAAGAAATCTTCCTCGGCAGAGATTGGGTTGTAGCGTTCATCTGCGTTTCCGCTGTCAGTGTTGTAGAATTTTTCTTTCTTGAACTTCGCCTTAATACGCTCCATGAACCTCTCTACTTTGTTCTGAGGTAAGTTACCAGTGTCAATGTAGAAGATTCTTCTTTCGGGCGCTCTATGGAGACGGTAGATAAGCATCGCGTCTTCCATCATTCTAAGGGATTTCCACGCACGAACACCCGGCGCACAAATAGATTTGCCGTAAGGATAGTAGTTCGAATCCGAAGTATGAATTCTAAAGTGAACAAGCTGTTCCCGGTCAAGCTCAATTATGTTTTTGCGGTCATACCTACCCATCGAGGTTGATTGGTCGTTGACAGAACCCGGAACCTCCTGACGGAACCCCTTGAGGTAACCGAACTTATCTTCTCGACGGTAAATGTAAGCAGGGTTGAGAATCTTGAGTCTCTGAATACCTGCTGTTGGGTTGTTCATATCGACGATGTTCTCGACAAAGCAGTCACCGTATTTGCACATGTTACGGATAATGTCCCACAAATACTTATCAAGGTCTGTTGTCTTCACAAAATCCTGAACAGCATTCTTGACCTCTTGTGTCTCAGTGACGACATTAATCATTGTCCCGTCAAGGTGAGTCTGAGTAGAGTCATCGGCGTAGATATCGATAGCGGCACCAATCTCAGGATACTCGTCCATCTTCTCGTAGTCGTTATAACGACGCCGACGTTGGTACTCGACCTGAGGGAGTTTAACGTTTCCCCGGACCATTCCTAGTGAGCCAGTGGAAGCACTCTCTTCTTCCGCGTCTGCCACCTTGATTACATCACCCCGAACTGGGTTTACTGTAACAGGACGACCTACTTTTCTTTTCGTTCCAAAGAAAGATTTAAAGAATGCCGCGAACTTACCTGAGAGAGGTGGACCCTCTCCATAGGTATTAGCTCCTGGAAATTCTGTGAACCCTGCGTTCTCGTCAAGGCGTTCGTCGTTTTTATCGTCTAAACCCATTTTCTATAATCTTCGTACTCTTGATTGTATGTACCCCTAGAAAAACCCGGAGCTTGAACATTTGTTCCAGGTTCCATAAGGTCACCTTTAACAATTGGTATTGGAGACCTTGAAACCACGTCTCTCATAACCTCCGAAGCAATTCCTAAGCTCATTACGAGGTCATCCGCGAAACCGTCCTCCGCTTGAATCTTTCCTGTCTTACTAATAATAAAAGTAGTAAGCTCCCTAAAAGTTCTCTCTGAATTCACTTTTATTCTTGCTGTTTTTAGGGACTCCTGCAAAGTGTTCAATAATATGTCGCGATTTTTGGCGTTGACCATGTAACCCATTTCGCCTCTATCGTCAGTCCACATGTTCTCATACTCATGAACTTCAAACAGTTGTTCAATCAAAGCAAGACCTAGACCGTTCCTCTCGGGACAGACATACGCGGTGTTGTACTTCGCGGCTTCCGAGGCGATAATCGACGCAAAATCGTTCAGACCAATTCGGTTACTGTAGAACTCTGCGACCTGCTCTCCATTGTATAGGTTGATAATATGGAACGCGGAGTAGTCTCTATCTCTACCGAAAGATGAGTCTGCGGCGAGAAGATATGTATGGTATGGCTCAGGCTCTTTCCAAACCCGCATCATGTTGTAATGCTTCTTGTAGAAGTTTTCGTCAGTCTGAGACTTCAGCGTGTTGAGGGTACCCCCATCAATAAAGGTTTCGCCTGTACCGAGAAACTCTCCTTCGTATTCTTGCAGCCACGCACGTTCTCCGACGTTTGTTCTAGTGGTCTTTGCCCACTCTTCGGTATACTCAGGGTGTTCTTTCCAATGAATATTAATTACGTTGAAGTTATTCTTTCCTAGCTCCGCATCGTGGTATAACTCGTAATAGAGATTCGACATACCGTTGACGGTGGATAGAATGAAGGCAGAACCACCCGTCGAAATCGTCGGGTAAATCGCCATCCAGAATTCCGTCATTCTCTCAATGAACGCAGCCTCATCCACAATCAGAAGCGATACCGACTCACCGCGACCAGCACCCGCTGGTTGAGATTTCATCTTACTTCCGGTAGAAAGCCTAAGAACGTGCTTGTTTCTCTCAACTTGCTGTGGCTTTAGCCAGTCAGGTAGCTCGTCATACATCGAGGCAGCGCGGTCAAGAAAGTCTCTCGATTCTCTGTCACCGATGGATACAATCATCACATTCTTGTCTTTGTTGAAGATGATGTACCACAAAGCATAAGCAGCACAAATTGTAGTGGCTCCCGCCTGACGAAACTTCCGCAGAAGATTGAATCGGTGTGAGTTAAACTCTTGAATAATCCTGTCTTGGAAGCGATACAGGTCGAACTTTACCCTGCCTCGTACTGGGTGAGTGATGTAAACATAATTTCGAATGAAGTAGCACGGGTCTTCCTTGCACTTACGAAATTCTTCCTGTAATTCTTCGCGACTCACACTATTATATAGACATGAGAAAACTGGCTTTCATCCCTACTAGAGAAAAGCGAGACACCGCGATTGTCCCATACCTGGAACGCGCAGGATGGGAAGTACATCTTCTGGTAGGCTGCGAAAGTATTTTCGAAGCCTACAACTCGGCTCTATCGGACCACAAGGTAATGGCAAAAGACCGTGTGATTATGTGCCACGATGACATTGAGGTTTTGGTCGATGTAGACACCTTCAACTCAGTTATTGACGAGAGCCTGACCGAAAACACCGGATTCCTCGGTGTTGCGGGTCCAAAGCGGCTCAACAAAACGGGTTGTTGGTGGCATGGTCTCGGAAAAGAGTATCCCCACCCCGAGTCATTTCTTCGCGGAATGGTGCTACATGGGGAAAACCTAACAACCTCTAAGCCGACCTACTATGGAGGTTACGGAGAAGTTGAAGTTGTCGATGGTCTATTTATGGTAGCCACGGGAGCGACTCTCAACAGCATCAAAACCAAGAAGCCAAAGGAGTTCGTTAGCGACTGGGATTACTACGACATGTATTATTCCTATCAAGCACACAAGCTAGGGAAAAAGAACAAGGTCGTACCTATTCTCGTCCTTCACCACTCACTCGGCGAAGGTGTTATGGGAGAGGCGTGGAACGACAGCCGCCTAGCTTTCTGCAAAATGTATGCTGATGACTTCGCGGAGATTACACTGCCAGCCCTAAATCGAGAGCCAGAGTCGGTTTCTTAGACCCAATGAAGGTCTCTAGAAGATTGTAGAAACCTTCGGAGGTCTCTTCATGGTTATGGGCTATGAGAACCCAATCACTGCTGTCTACGGCTCTATGGCTCGCAGCTTCCCAGTCCGAAAACCATCTTATGGGTAGGCACTCAGCGTCGTCGAGGATGATTACTCTCTGTGCTTTTTTCGCACCAACCTCAAATATCTTTTTCTCTCTCGGTGTGAGCGTACAGAAAAAATTCTTCGAAGGGATAATATAAACAAAGGGAATATGGTTGGCTACAAGAAACGGAACTAAACTAAGGTTGACTCCTTTTGTAGGACATAAATAAACAACAGACGGTGAATAGCGAATAATCGACTTTGCGATAGCCCTGGTCTGAACCATTCGTTGTCGGCTTCTTGTTTGTGGGAACACCGCATCCCCAACTAAAGCCATTTTTTTATCTTTGTAAATCATGCTTAAGGCTCTACTATTATCTATCATAATACTCGTAACGTCAATAAAAGGTATTGATAATAATAAAATTCGTTACGGAAGCATTTCCAGTTATGTAAAGGGACAAACGGTTACAGTTATAGATTCCCAAAAGGTTTATTTGCAAACCACGCCGTACAAGACTATTATAAAGGACAAGGTTCAGAAAGGCTCCGCCAGATACGTCCAATTGATGGAGGAGGCTACGACCCTATATAAGAACGCCTTGGCGAAAGCAGGGCACAAATTAATAATAGAATCCAGTGGAGTGGATGATTCGCTTCACAAGACAACAGACATCACCCAAGAGGCAATCAATCTGTTGTAACTGTCCGAAAGGAGGTTAAAATAATGCAACACTTTTTTACACAATTAGATACACTTTTTAGAGACCTTGAGCGCGGCATGTCGCCGAGACCAACTGCAACCACTCAACTACCTAATTATCCCGTAAGCAATGCGTGGCTGTCAGAGGACACAAACGTTCTAAACTTTGAGTTTGCTCTGGCCGGATATGCAGAGAAAGAGATTAGTGTCGTAGGGGGCAAGAATTCGTTAGCCATTCGTGCGAAGAAGGCGGATAAGGAGACTTCCCCAGATACGATTTATTTGCACCGAGGTATGAGCCAAAAAGATATCGATTTTTCAGTGAATATTGACGACCAATTTGATATTAAGAAAGCGAAAGTAAATTTTGAACAAGGTCTTCTGAGAATTCGTATTCCGAAAGCGAAGGAGGCTGAATCTGTTATGCTATTCGGTTAATTATTGTTCTTTGATTTTCGCGTGGTCTGCGTAAAAGACTAACCCAGGAGAGATAAACTCTCCTGGGTTTTTTGTTGGCTATATAAATACAGTATGCGAAATGTAGGAACTATTTCAGAATCCCGTCGCTCAAGCAAGGTTTACCCTCTTGTTAGTGACAGACTTTTCGAAAGAAAGGTAAAGCTACAGCTACAGGAACTCACTCCTGCTGGCAAAGAGGCGGCTGAACTTAGAGCGAAAGAGAAGGAAGCCGAAAAGCGCGGTGACTACGTCGGCGCAGGTAGAGCGATGGGTGCGCGGCAGAGTCATCTTGCCACTCGTCGCGCTCTTCCAAAAGTCCCCGCCGCCGGAAGAGTTCCCGGTAAGAGGTATCGAGACGACCGGGTCTCGCCCCAGACTGACGAAAAGCCCCAGACTAACGAGATGAAGAAGCGTATGCCGAAAAAAGGCGGCGGCTCGTGAGGCGGTCGCTAGCTGTCGAGTTCGACTAGCAGTTCCATTTACGCAAAGACTTGTTGATTCTTGAATCAGGGTCGTTTGCGGTTTTCTTAGACGTCAGGCGCTTCTTCATGCCGCTCATACGCGCACAGAATGATTTGCGGCGAGCGGCTGCTTTGCTTCCTTTCTTGAGCTTAGAGGGCTTCGTAGTGACCGCAGTCTTGAGCTTAGAGCCAGGGTTCGCAGCCCGAT
>Ga0099851_1000383_pt1 | contig 18223 bp, 21 predicted proteins | sample CB_VirMetaG_6_FD_78176 | JGI IMG/M metagenome (GOLD analysis project Ga0099851, IMG submission 78176) | Freshwater to marine saline gradient viral communities from Chesapeake Bay - CB_1508_2 Viral MetaG | ecosystem: Environmental > Aquatic > Marine > Coastal | place: USA: Chesapeake Bay... | reverse complement strand
GGCGGACCTGCGCGGGGCGAACCTGAGCGGGGCGAACCTGAGCGGGGCGAACCTGAGAGGGGCGGACCTGAGATGGACTGACCTGAACGGGGCGGACCTGAGCAGGGCGAACCTGAGCGGGGCGGACCTGAGCTATACAAGCACAGTCGGCACCAAATTCTAAACAATGCGGATTGCCAAGAAGTGCGGCCCTAAGGGGCTGCATCACTCGACAATTCGACCAACCCCAAACTGGAGCTATTCCCATGAAAAACCTGATCTCTTCGAACGCTGCCAAAATGGCCCACGATGCACCTGCAGCTGGCCTTGTGGCGGTCTCTGGCCCTGCCAAGCCTATTGAATGGGACGCCCAGTGGCGGATCCTGAACGGGCACGCTGCAGGGGACAAGCGGGTCGCCAATGGCTTGCCAGCCTAGGCCATTGCGGATTGCCAAGAAGTGCGGCCCTGCGGGGCTGCATCACTCGTCAATTCTCAACCCAAACAGGAGCTTTCCCTATGACACCCGAAGCCATCATGAGCCTTTACGACAGCCGCCCTGACATGCTGCTGACCGAGCTTTCCGCCATCACTGGCTGGGCTGTTTCCGAACTCAAGACCCTGTTGCTGTCATGAGCCACGATCAACAAGTCATCCAGCTGCGCGAGCTGACGACAGGGGAGGTGGCACCGTGATGTCCACAGAAAACACGTTCACGTCGCGTCACCTTCCAGACTATGTGTCACTGCGATTGTGTAGGGTGATGCCGCTGTGTATAGATCATCATATCGCCCAGCTTATGTTTGCAGCAAGGCGGGCAGACGACCGTCGTACCTTGGTTAACTTACGCAAGAAGCGGAGAGCCGTTTCATCTATGCTCAGTTATTGATCAGGTGATAACAAAAGACTGTACTGTACCCTTGGGGATGGTGCCTCTTACTGTCATAAAAAGTGGACACAGAAAGATTACGTAATGAATTTCCACACGATCTGCGTACCTATGCTATTCACATTGTCCCTTGAAACCCGCAAAGGGTTCTCGTGGATCTCGCCTTGTCTGACATGCGACCCTAACGAACTCATATTGGACTTCGGACGGTTTGCGGTGTATGCAACACGCCCAACGTGGTCCCACAAAACACCGAGAGAAAGCTATGGACAGCCTGAAAAACCTACAGCGGACCTGCGCCCTGTTGATAACACATGACAAGGAGATGACACTCTCACGCGCCTTGTTTTACCTGACGATTGCGAAGAATGACGGGTGTGCGGTGCGTGACATCGTCAACAGGACTGGCTTCGATCAGTCCACAGTCTCTCGCCAGCTCGCGCTGCTGGGGGACAAGCCATCCAGAGGGGCAAAAGAGGGCCTAGGCTGGGTGATACAGCGACAGGATCCGACTGACGCCCGCCGCGTGTTGTGCTACCTGACGCCCAAGGGCAAGCAGGTTCTGGAAACCTTAATTGACTAGAGAGGATTGCGACATGGCCACCAAGAAACTACCCACTGGCATACGGATGCGGGGTGCCAAGTATCTGGTCGATGTGACCTACAAGGGGCAACGCTGCACCGCCACGGTTGACACATTGGACGAGGCGGTCGATCAGAAAATGCTGCTGCTTCAATCGATGCGGACTGGCAAAGAGATCGTCAAGACGCGGGCCAATGCGGCAGGCTGGACACTGGCACAGGCGCTGGAAAAGACCCTGTCGCTGCCTAAGCCGGAAGGGTGGCGGGGCATCAGCTACGAGAAGCAGGCCACGCTGAACGCAGAGGATGCGCTGAACTTCTTCGGTCCCCTTATGCTGCTTTCCGACATCACCCGCGATGACATCGACGCTTGGTTCAAGGATCTGGAACGCCGGGGCAACAGTGACAGCACCATAAACCGCAAGCGCTCTGCCCTGTCGAAGCTCGCCAAGGTGGCCTACACCTACGACGGCCTGGCCGTGCCCCTTAAGCTGCCCAAGCAGAGGGTCGAGCCTGTCGGCAGGATCCGGCAGATCAGTGCAGCAGAAGAGGCCTCGCTGCTGACCCACCTCGGCGTGCTGTCTGATGATCCCACCGGGGACATCGTCAAGGTGCTGATCGACACCGGGATGCGCTGCGGTGAGCTGTTCAACTTACGCAGGGATGACATCGACGTAAGTTCGAATGTGCTGCTGATCCACGGCACCGAGGGCAAGGGCACCAAGAACGGCAAGATCCGGTCGGTCCCGATGACCAAGCGGGTGAAGGAAATCATGGGCGGTTACCTGTCAACGCGGGTCACTGGCGGCGACTTCATCGTGTTCCCTTACGACCCCTCAACCTTCCGCTCTCGCTGGGACCGTGCCCGCTCTCAGATGGGGCTGGCCGGGGACAAGAACTTCACGCCGCATGTGTGCCGCCACACGTGTGCCTCTCGGCTGGTCCGGGGTGGCGTGTCGCTGGCCGTGGTGCAGCAGTGGCTGGGTCATAGCAACATCATGACCACCATGCGCTACGCCCACCTCTACCCTCAAGACCTCATGAACGCCGTCAAGGCATTGGAGAATTGATATGAAACAGCAACAGCTAGAAGCAGAACTCGCCAACATGATCTCTGCCATCATCGAAGAGATCTTTGTGGCTGGCTGGAAGGCCCGCAAGGTGGCTGAGTACCCGACCGCTTTGGGATTACCCGCCACCATAACTACACCCGAAACGCCATGTGAATGTGCCGCCTGCTTGGTTGGGCTTTTTCATCGGTGTGAGTTCGAGCAACCGTGACAAAGTTTGTTGCAGACGTGTTGCAGATCCGGTATTTATTGCACACGCGGACGTGGTGGAATGGTATACACAAGGGACTTAAAATCCCTCGCTTTCAATAGCTTACGGGTTCAAGTCCCGTCGTCCGTACCACCTCTACACAGACTTAAAATCTCACCCGTAACCAATGCGGATCACCAAGCACCCCTTAAACACCTGTAAAGCCTAACCTTAATTGGCTGGGCTTTTCGTTTGCGCCAATCGTTGGCAATCCGCATTAGATATTCTCAATCTGCAACAATGTTGCTGCAACAGGAGCTTTCCCACATGGAAATCAACACACGCATCCCTCTCGCTGACCTCAGCGCGATCTATGGCGACGAGATGCTGGCCCACGAGCTGGCCCTAGAGGAACGCATGGTGGCGATGGGTCGTGACCAGATCCGCAAGCAGATCGAGCAGGCCCGCCAGCAGGGGAACGAGAGCGGCACGCGCTACGGCAAGACCCTGATCGCCATGTCGGTGGACAGCATCGGTGCAGCCATTGAGGCGTTCATCGAGCGGGCAACTGGCAAGGCTGGACGTCGGCACGTGGCCCTCAAGTACCTGCGTATGGTGCCATCGGACGTGGCTGCGTTCATCGCTATCCGCGTGGTGGTTGACGCCCTCACAGGCAAGCGCAGGATGCTGCAGCGGGTGGCCGTCACCATCGGCAGTCGCATGGAAGACGAGGTCCGGTTCACAGAGTTCGCCAAGGACACGCCAGCTGTATTCAAGCGGGCGCAGGAGCGTGCCAAGGGGGGTGCCTATCACCGCCGCAAGGCCACCATGTCCGGGTACGAAAAGCACCAGCGCGGCGAAGAGTGGGTGGGCTGGCCCGAGATCGACAGGCTCCAGCTGGGTGCCGCGCTGATCGACATGCTGCTGGACACTGGGCTGGTCTCGGTTGGCACCGAGGTGAAGGGCAAGAAGAACACCGTCAAGGTGCTGGAGCCGACACCTAAGCTGCTCAAGTGGATCGAAGCGGACAACAACAAGAGCGAGCTTCTGTTCCCGACCCAACAGCCTATGGTCGTACGCCCTCTACCGTGGACAACGCCCTTCGATGGGGGCTACCTCACTGCGCTGGCGCAAGGGCCAATGACGATGGTCAAGACCCGCAACCAAGCCTACCTGTCCGAGCTGGCCGACAACGCCGACACCATGCCCGCCGTATATAGCACCATCAACGCGCTGCAGGACACCCGGTGGAGGGTGAACGCCCGCGTCAACGCCACTGCCCAAGAGTTCTGGGACATCGCCCCTGAGGCCACCCCTCTGCCCTCACGTGAGGACTGGGAGATGGTGCAGTGTCCAGCCTGTAAGGAACAGATCCCGATGCCGTCCATGAACACCCGCAAGCGGTCTGAGCACACGTGCTTCGAAGACGAGGATGTCCTCAAGGCGTGGAAGCGGGCAGCATTCCGTCAGCACGAGGCCAACGTGTCCATGCGTTCCAAGCGGATGGCGACAGCGAAGACCCTCAAGGTAGCTGAGGCTTTCGTGGGCTTCGACGCGATCCACTTCCCCCATAACTTTGACTTCCGGGGCCGGGTCTATGCGGTGGGGTCGTTCCATCCGCAGGGACAGGACATCACCAAGGGCCTGATCGAGTTCGCTGATGGCATGGCTATCGAAGACGGCGTGGCGGCTGGCTGGCTCGCTATCCAAGGGGCCAACGTCTATGGCTACGACAAGGCGTCACTGGAGGATCGCATCGGCTGGGTCGAAGAACACACAGACCTGATCATTGAGACAGCGCTCGACCCACTAAGCAACATCGCGTGGATGCAGGCGAAAAGCCCGTGGCAGTTCCTCGCGTTCTGCTTCGAGTGGGCAGACTTCCACACACAGGGCTATGGCTTCGTCTCTCACCTGCCTGTTGCCCTAGATGGCAGCTGCTCTGGCATCCAGCACTTTAGTGCCATGCTGAGGGATCCTATGGGCGGTAAGGCTGTGAACCTGATCCCTCAAGACACACCTGCAGACATCTACCAGACGGTGTGTGATCAGGTGATCGCCAAGCTGAACGGCGTGATCAATCAGTTACCCGCCACCATAGCTATAGCTACTCCCATAGATACTCCCCCATCAGGAGAAGAAGAGGAAGGGGAAGAAGCTATAGCTATAACTATAGAGGGAGCTATAGCTATGGCAAAAGGCTGGCTTTCGCTTGAGCCAAATCGCAGCACCACCAAGAGACAGGTGATGACACTTCCCTATGGGTCTACACTCTTTTCCTGTCGGTCGTACACTGAACAGTGGCTTAAGGGACGCATCGCAGAAGGCTACACCAATCCATTCGGGGAGAAGGAAACCTTCAAGGCAACTCAGTTCATGTCGAAGATGATCTGGGACAGCATAAGTGAAGTCGTGGTTGCCGCACGTGACGCGATGGGCTGGCTCCAGAAGTGTGCATCGGTTGTGGCAAAGGAAGAGCTGCCCGTCTACTGGATCACACCGTCAGGCTTCCCTGTCATGCAGCGTTACCAGAACTACAAGCTGCGCCGGGTGGAGACCAAGATCGGGGACGCCACCATACGTCTGTCCCTGCAAGATGAGATCGACACCATCGACAAGCGCCGGATGGCCAACGCTATCAGCCCCAATGTCGTCCACTCCCTCGACGCGACCCACCTTGTGCTGTCAACAGATCTCGCTGTCACCAACGGCATCAGCGCCTTCGCTATGATCCACGACAGCTTCGGCACCCACGCGGCCAACACAGCCCTACTCTCGGCGTGCCTACGCGAGGCATTCGTCGGCCTGTACCATGAGACTGACGTGCTCGAAGACCTGCGTCAGCAGTTCCTGCGTCAGGTAGCCCCTGAACAGCAGGCCAAGATCCTCCCTGTACCAGCCAAAGGAACCCTCGACGTATCTGCGGTCAGGCACAGTGACTTTTTCTTTGCCTAGATCAATGCGGATTGCCAACGGATAATTACCCGCCACCATAGTTCTACCAAAAACGACACCATCGAAAGGACCATCGACAATGGCAAACGATAACACAGTGAACACATTCAACTTCAACACCGCCAGCATCCGCGTGATCGACATCAAGGGTTCGCCTTGGTTCATGGCCCGCGACGTGTGCAATGCGCTGTCGATCACAAACCTAACGACGGCCCTACCAAACATAGATCGGTCCTATGTTTGCACTCACCGCCTACCCGGAGTGGCTGGCCGTGCCCCCAAATTCCTAAGCGAGGGTGGTCTCTACAAACTGATCATGCGCTCCGACAAACCAGAAGCCCGCGCATTCCAAGACTGGGTCACCAACGTCGTCCTTCCGGCCATCCGCAAAGACGGTGGCTATGTGATGGGTGAAGAGAAGGTGACCACGGGCGAGATGTCCGAAGACGAACTGATCCTACGTGCCCATGAGGTGCTGACAGCCAAGGTCGCCCGCCTAGCTGCGGAGAACGCAGGCCTCAAGCACGAGCTGTCTGTCGTTACGATGGCTGAGTACGTCTCTTTGAACCACGTCTACCTCTCACAGTCTGAGAAGGGACGCCTGTCCTACCATGCTAAGAAGGCAGCGGCAGAGAGCGGGCAGGAGATCACGAAGTCCAGTCGCAAGGTAACTCTCAGCAGCGGTGAGGTGATCGACAGCGCAGTCAACGTCTACCCACGTGCCTGCCTCGACGCAGCAGCACGCTCAACTGGGATACTGACACCACGCGCTCTGCACTGAGCAGGGGCAATTACCCGCCACCATTGATTTACCAAAAACTCCGACATCTGGAAAATGGAAACCACACCCCATGAAATTCAACCGTGACCTGATGAACATGGCGAGCGTCAAAGAAGCCGCCACGTCCACCATGCGTGTCATCGACGCCGCCCAAGATCTCCCACCCCATCTGCAGCTGATCGGGATCACAGCAACATTCAAGCTGATGCTCGAACGCTTCGGCGTGGATCCACAGGACGCCTTCACCGCCGTGGACAACATCATGAACAACGCAGAGGGCAAGCGGGCTGAGTTCCGCGCTGTCCGCATGTATCTGGCAACAGAACTGTGAGCTGGTTCGGCACTGATCGCCTGATCCGCAAGGCCCACAAAGCTCTGTCGAAAGACGGGGTCATCCCTCTCGACCTGTACGCTCAACTCGACGCTGCAGGTGTTGACATCAATGAACTGACAAGGAACTTCGACAATGGCTAAACAGATCAGCTCCCCTAAGGGCATCTTCAAATATACACACCTGAACAACCCTGACATCAAAGGTGCTGAACGCTTCGGCGGCGCTCCTGAATACAAGGTCACTCTGGTGTTCGACAAAGACACTGTGGCCGCACAGAAGTTCATGACAGCCATGGACGTCCTGCACCAAGGTGCTCTTGAGGCAGCTCAGGAAGAGTTCGACAACGCCAACCCGAAAGCCAAGGCCGCATGGAAGAAGAAGAAGGTCACCGAGGCGACCCTGAACCCTTATTTCAGCGACGAGGTGGACGAGGATGGTGCCGAGACTGGCCGCGTTGAGATGCGGTTCAAGACCAAGGCTGAGTTCAAAGGCCGCGATGGCAAGATGATCAAGAAGTCCGTGCCTTTCATCGACGGTAAAGGCGTGACGATCCCTGACAAGAAGCGCCCGCTGATCTACAGTGGCAGCGAGGGCCGCGTTGGTTTCTCCACAGGCAACGTCTTCATCCCCAAGGATGCTGATGCCTACCTCGGCCTGTACCTGAACACGGTGCAGATCACCAAGCTCGGTGCATCTGGTGGGTCCAACCCATTCGGGGCCGACGAGGACAGCGGCTTCGACGCAGACGAGCTGGACGAGTACGAGGGCAAGTCCAAGGACGACGACGATCTGGACGACGATCTGGATGGTGCTGACGGGGACGATGACCTCGACGACGAGATCCCGTTCTAAAGTCACAACACCACAACGACACCTGAATAGGGGGGTAGCTGATCGCTGCTCCCCTTTTTGCGTTCAGAAAGTTCCAACCCATGTCCCCAAAACATATGACAGTTCGCCAACGGGCGATTGCTGCTGGTTACAGATCGGGCCTCGAAGAGGTAGTGGCGGAAGAGTACGCCGCAGCCTGCATCCCAGTGAAGTACGAGAAAGACCTCATCCGCTACGCTGTGCCCGCCCGCCCAGCCCGGTACACCCCAGACTTTGTCCAGCCCAACGGCATCATCGTCGAAACCAAAGGGCGCTTTGATACCAAGGATCGGCAGAAGCACATCCTGATCAAGGCCCAACACCCAGACCTAGACATTCGCTTCGTGTTCTCCAACCCAAACTCACGCATCAGCAAGACGTCGGTGACGACATACGCGATGTGGTGCGACCGCCACGGCTTCCTCTATGCCAAGCGCTCGGTGCCTGTGGGGTGGTTGTATGAGACCACGAACCCCGCCTCCGTCTTGGCCCTCCAGAAAGCAGGCCTATCGTGACCAACTTCGAAAACCTACGCGACCGCTATGACCACCTGATCATCCACGCCACTGCCACCCCCGCCAATATGTTCGTTGACGCTGTGGTTGTGGACCGTATGCACCGCCAGCGCGGCTTCAATGGCTGTGGCTACCACGCCATCGGGATGCGCGATGGGTCCGTCCAAGACGAGCGCTCTGGCCACCGCACCCGGCCCTACGCCACAGTTCCAGCCCACGTCGGTGGATGTGGTGAAGGGTGGAACAAGCGCAGCATCGGCTACTCTATGGTCGGTGGTGTTGAGGCTGACGCCAAGACCCCCGAGGACAACTTCACCGAGGACCAGTTCAAGTCCATGAAGGAATACGTCCGGTGGGCAACAGTCACCTTCGACATCCCAATGGACAACGTCATGGGTCACCGCGACCTGATCAAGCAGACGCACTCTGCACCCAAGGCCTGCCCATGCTTCTCCGTAAGCGCAGTGCTCAACGGCTTCCGCAGTGGCTTGGCCTTCACACCAGCACCCAACGCACCGAGCAGCCCCAAGCCAAGCCTTGTTGTGCCTAAGCGTTACACGGTCAAAGCTGGTGACACCCTCTATGGCATCTCGTCCCGCTTCGGCCAGCCTGTGGACCATCTCATGGCCACCAATGGGGTGAGCGGAACCATCATCCAGCCAGGTCAGATCCTGATCATCCGGTAATTACCCGCCACCATAGTTCTACCAAAAACGAAATCCCTGTGCCCTCGCCAGCAATCACGCTGACGGGGGCTTATGCGTTCTCACGCGACCGACATCCGGTAAAGGAAAATCACCCATGCTTAACATGACCAAACTGAATTGCTGTGAAGTTTCAACTGACAGCTTGACCTTGTACCGATCCAATGGCGAGACAGCTGTCAGCATCGGCACGCGAACAGTGTGTGGAAGCGGCGCCATCGTGCTGGACGTAAAAAGCCAGATCACTTTGGTCACGGCAATTCTGGCCCACATGAAAATCCACTCATCAGTCAAAGAGTTCGCTGACGCATGTTCGGCTATGCTTCCTGTGGTTGAAGCTGACGGAGACACTGGCCCCGAGCCATACGCCAACTGGTGCAAGTCCACTGTGCCAACAACAGTCACAGCCCCGAGCTTCTCCAACCTGACCCCACAATCTGCCCTGATCTACAAGCACATGAGCCGTGCCGGATCGGTCAGTGCCCGTGAGGCCTACGATGACCACGGGATCACCTCGGCCACCTTGGCCTCCCGCATCTGCGACATCGAACGCGAGGGCTTCAACGTCATTCGTAAGGCTTTGATCAACCCGATCACATCCCGCCGTTACACCCGCTACTCGCTTGTAGCTTAAGAAGGATCAACGCCCATGCTGCTGTTAAAGTTCATCACCTCAAACCCACACATGGGCGTGCCATCCTACAAGCTGCTGATGCGCCTGCCAGAGACTGTGGCCGTCAGCTACAACCTGCCCAAGCGTGTCACCCTGTCCGATAACTACTGGACCAAATGATGCGTAGCGCAGGTGGTGAGGAAGAGAGCACATCGGTGTTCATCCAGAAGGAGCCATGCCCAGCGTGTGGCTCCAAAGACAACCTTGCCCGCTACTCCGATGGGCACGCACATTGCTTTGGTTGTGAGCACTACGAGCCAGCCGACGACGCTGCTGCCCAACCCCGGAAAGCGAGACCCCGCATGTCAGAAGACCTGATCGAAAGAGGTGAGTACAAAGCCATCCGTGGCGTGTCAGAAGAGACCTGTCGCCGCTTCGACTATTCATCCGGCACCCTCAGCGGGAAGCCCTGCCACATCGCAGGCTTCAAGGATCTCGCTGGTAACACAGTGGCCCAACACATCCGGCTTAAGGGCAAAGAGTTCCCTTGGATTGGAGACAAGGACAGCGCAACCCTCTTCGGCCAGCACGTGTCCCGTGAAGCTACCTCCAAGGTGATCATCACCGAGGGGGAGATCGACGCCATGTCCGTGTGGGAGATCATCAGCGCAGGGCGTAACAGCCGCTGGGGTGTGATGTCCATCAAGAGTGGTGCCAAGGGTGCCAAGCACGACCTCGCTGCCCAGCTGGCCACGTTGAACAAAGCGGATGAAGTGATCCTTATGTTCGACAACGACGAGCCGGGGATCGAAGCTGCACAGGTCTGCGCCCGCTTGTTCAAGTCCGGTAAATGCAAGATCGCCACGCTTCCCCTCAAGGACGCCAACGACATGCTCCGGGCTGGCCGCGCGGCTGAGGTCATTGACGCGATCTTCGGCGCGAAAGAGTTCAAGCCAGAAGGGATCGTCAAGCTGTCCGACATCCGGCAGGAGATCCTGACCGAGATCACGACGGGGATGTCTTGGTGGCATAAGGGGCTGACGAAGGCGACCTATGGCCGACAGTTCGGTGAGCTGGACGCCCTCGGTGCAGGTACAGGTGTCGGCAAGACTGACTTCCTCCTGCAGCAGATTGAACACGACCTCGTCACCCTCAAGCTCAAGGTGGGTGCCATCTTCTAGAGCAACAGCCAGCAGAGACTGGCCGTCGCCTAGCCGGGAAGTTCGTGGGTCGTAAGTTCCACATCCCATCGGACCCAGAGACAAACCCTTGGACATCAGCTGAACTGATGGAGGGTCTTGACAAGTTCGAAGAAGAAGACGGCCTGTTCATGTACGACCACTTCGGTTCTGCAGACTATGACAACGTCGAAGACTTCATCCGCTACCTCTACCACACAGAGGGTGTGCAGATCTTCTATGTGGATCACCTGACAGCTCTGGCTGCACAGGAGGACGACGAACGGAAAGCTCTTGAGACAATCATGGCCCGCCTAGGTGGGATCGTGAAGGAGCTGCCGATCTGGGTCTGCCTCATAAGCCACCTCGCCACCCCTGACGGAAAGCCGCATGAAGAAGGTGGACGTGTCATGATCCGGCACTTCAAAGGATCCAGATCCATTGGGTACTGGTGCCATCATATGTACGGGCTGGAGCGTGACCAGCAGAACGAGGACGAGGACATCAGGACCACTACGGTGTTCCGCTGCCTCAAGGACCGGGTGACCGGGCAGTCCACGGGTAAGACATTCAACCTCGGCTACGACCACGACACGGGCAAGCTCCTAGAGAGAGCCGACAATGTTGCCTATGGCGGTCACCCATTCGGGGACGACAGCGAAGACACTCCATTTTAATTTGATTGGAAACACACATGGCTATGCTCAAAGTATACGACAGCAAGAACACTGAACGCTTCCTTGGGGTGGTGCGGTATGACCGTGCATTGTCTCCACGCTCTTCAACAATCTCTATCGCAGTAATGTCACAAGCGAACTACATCAAAATGCGGGACGATGATCCGTATAGCCATAAAAATACTGTGGCCCACGTTGACTTCAAGATGGAACGAAAGTCGAATACAGAGGTCATCTCAAGCTCACACTATGAAGAGACCCGCGTCATCCGAGAGTTCACTGTTCTCATGACCTCGGCACCGCTGTCTGATCTTATGCGTATCCGTGAGTTCATCGTCGGCTGTAATACAGAAGCAGAAGCTGGTGAACATTGCTTTTTCTGCGGCTGCATCCAAACCCACGTGAACGGCAGCCCGTTCTAAACCTGTGTCCAAACCTATGCGGAGTGCCAAGCAATGGGAAGAGTTCTAAGTTGCGACATTGAGACTGACGGTCTCCTTGATACGATGACGACCATCCACTCACTGTGTTTGCTCGACCGTGATACTGGCGAGGGGTGGTCCTGTTGTGATCACCCTGAGTACGTGTCCCCGCTGGGTTACACGGTGCTGTCAATACGAGACGGCATAGCCTTGATGGCTGATGCTGACACCACAGTCTGGCAGAACGGTATCAAGTTCGACGTGCCAGCGTTTGCTGTGGCTGGCTACGATGTGATCTTTGATCGGCAGAAGGTGATCGACACCCTGCTGATGTCACGTCTGATCTACCCAGACATACGCGACCGGGACTTCGTTCTGCGGGACAAGCTGACACACAGGATACGCGCCAAGCGTCCACCAGAAACCAAGCGCGAGCCAGCAGACTGGGACGGCGGTGAAGACGACACGCCGATGCCTGAGGGCTGGGCCATCGACCTCGCCGTATGGGTAAAGGACCAGCTCAAGATCCGCTTCCCCGGCCATCTCATTGGCTCCCACGGCCTAGAGGCATGGGGGTATCGCCTCGGTGAGTGGAAGGGTGACTATAAGAAAGAGCGAGAGGCAGCGCTTAAGGCTGAACACGAAGCCAGAGGCCTACCAGAGCCGACCAAAGAGGAACTGGTCACCTACGTCTGGGGCGTCTGGAACCCGGCGATGCAGAGCTACTGTGAGCAGGACGTCGTGGTCACGGACAAGCTCCTGAAAAAGCTGGACAGCCACGGGTACTCACCACAGGCCCTCGCTATCGAGCGTGACTTCGCTTGGATCCTAGCCGAGATGGAACGCAACGGCTTCCCCTTCGACCGGGAGAAAGCCTCTGACCTGCAGCGCAGACTGATGCGCCGCCACGCCGAGCTTAAGGGCATCCTGCTGGAGGCGTTCCCTCCCAAGGAAGACGTCACTGAGTTCATGCCAAAGGTCAACAACAAGACCCTAGGCTACGTTAAGGGTGAGCTGTTCACCAAGCGCAATACCGTGACGTTCAACCCGGCATCCCGGCAGCACATCGCAAGGTGGTTGAAGGAGAAGTACGGGTGGAAGCCAAAGACCTTCACCGACACAGGCCTTCCCAACATCGACGAGAAGGTGCTCAAGAAGCTCCAGTACCCTGAGGCCAAGCTGCTGGCAGAATACTTCCTGCTGGAGAAACGTCTAGGGATGCTTGAGGGCAAAGGGGGCAGGGGTCTGATCCCGGCAGGTAAGTCTGGCCGGATCCACGGCAACGTCAACACCAACGGCGCAGTGACCCGGCGATGCACCCACACGTCACCAAACATGGCGCAGCTGCCAGCGAACAACGTGCCCTTCGGTAAAGACTTTCGAAGCCTCATGTGTTCCACACCCGGCTACGTCCTGCTTGGGTGGGACGCCTCTGGCCTGGAGCTGCGGTGCCTCGCTCACTATATGTCGTACTTCGACGGTGGGGCCTACATCAAGGTGGTCCTCGACGGGGACATCCACACCACCAATGCCAAGGCTCTCGGCCTTATCCCTGAGGATGAAGAGTACGACGAGCACATCCCAGAGCACGACTTCGGACGTAACAAAGTCGCCAAGCGTTTCATCTACGCCTACCTCTATGGGGCAGGGCCTGAGATGATCGGTGACATCGTGCTGCCTAAGGGGTCAACCGCCGCAAAGATCAAAGCTGGCAAGCTCCTGATCGCCAAGTTCCTCGCCCGTACACCAGCACTTAAGCTGCTGCGTGAGAGGATCGCTGCCTCGGTCAAGAAGGACAAGTGTCTCACGGCCATCGACGGCGGGACCATGCACGTCCGTCACGCACACGCAGCCCTAAACACCATGCTCCAGTCCGCAGGTGCCATCGCCGTCAAGGTGATGACCATCCTGTTCTACGACAAGCTGGTGGCAAAAGGCCTAGTGTCTGGGGTGGACTTCCTAATTGTCGCCCACATCCACGACGAGGTGCAAACTCTAGTCAAGGAAGGACTCGAAGACGTTGTTGGAGAAACAGCAAAAGAGTCTGCCCGAGAAGCTGGCGAGATCCTTGGGTTCCGCTGTGCTCTTGCGGCAGACTACAAGTACGGTAGCAACTGGTCTGAAACTCACTGATCATTCAGGCAGTACACCTTCACACTACTTGGGGGCGGCAGGGGAACACCTTGTCGCCTCCTTCTATCTCGCTTCTGGGTATCCAGTGTACTTCCCTATGGCTCAGGCCGGGTGGGTGGACCTCATCGCCCAGACCCCTCACGGCTTCAAGCGCGTACAAGTCAAGACGACGGCTGGTGAGGGCAAGGCAATCCGTGTGCGTTCACTCGGGTCCGACGAGGGGCAAGAACCCCATGATCGGTATGACCAGCTCGCTGTCGTGAACCTGAACAGGCTCTGGGTAATCCCAGCCACCATGCTTGTTGGACGCGACACCATCACCCTCAAACCTGATGATCCCTACTGTGATTATGCAGGCTACAGAAAGAGATAAAATGAACAACTGCTTATCCCCACAGGCCTTCATGGATTACGTCACCTCACATGCAATGGCCGCAAAGGTCTACACTGATGGGGCGATCCTCACTGACACCAACGGCTTCGAACACGTGTGGATGTGGCTGGAGCACGCAGCTGTATTCTGCCAGCGTGGGCTGATCGGAGGTGCCGTGTGACCAAACGCACACTGCTCATTGACGCAGACGTGGTTGCCTATCAGGCCGCGTCGTCTCTGGAGATGGCCACCGAGTGGTCCCCCGGATACTGGACGTGGAACGTCTGCTTCGATCAGGTCGTTGACCGCGCCCTTACGATGATCGACGACATCAAGGAAAAGCTGGACGCTGACAAGGCGATCCTCTGCCTGACCGACCCGCATCACAACTTCCGTGTTGACGTCCTGCCCACCTACAAGACCCACCGCAAGACTGTCCGCAAGCCATTGGTCCTGATGCTGCTCAAGGATTACCTGATCGAGCACCACGACGCCAAAGTCATGCCGGGGCTGGAAGGTGACGACCTCATGGGGATCCTCGCCACCATGCCCCACAAGGGTGAGCGGGTCATTGTCTCCATCGACAAGGACATGAAGACCATACCATGCAACTACGTCCGCACCCGCGCTATCGTTGGCGATGATGGGGCAGAGCTTGTGGGGGCCTACGACGTCACCGTGGTTGACGAGGAAACAGCCAACGCGAACCACATGCTCCAGACGCTTATGGGGGATGCGACGGACGGATACGCAGGGTGCCCCGGCATTGGTGAACAAACCGCTCGGGACATCATCGCCAACCTGACTGGCAAGGTTCAGGAAACCCGCGTGCTCAAGTCAGGGCCGCGTAAGGGGACCGAAGTGTCCTCTTGGGTGAGCCAGCCTTTCGACAACATCTGGGACGCAGTGGTCTCACACTTCACCGCTGCGGGTCTCGGGGAAGAGGAAGCCATGCGACAGGCCCGTGTTGCTCGCATCCTACGCGCCTCAGACTATGACCTTGAAAACAAGAAAGTGATCCTATGGAAACCCAACTCCGACTGACCTTAGGGGACGATGAGCCAACAGCAAAAGTGTGCAGCGACGGTGGTAGCTCCAGCTACTACTACCTGCCCAAAGATGCCACTGAACTGAACGACCTCGTGGAGGCCAAAGAGATGAGCTTCGCACGAGGCAACTGCTTCAAGGCTCTCTACCGCATCGGTGAGAAAGCAGGCATCGACCCTCTCTATGATCTGAACAAGATCGAACTCTTTGTCCACCGGATGCGGGGCATGATCGCCAAAGGCCAGCGCATCTAGGACACCATTGCCCACCACCATAGCACAGGAACACCTTTTTATGGAAATCCGATGCCCAGCCATTGACCCAGCTCTTCTGCGATACCTCGAAAGCGCCTTCCCAGATCGGTGCCCAAGCCCAACCGCAAACGCCGCACAGGTGTACGGTCAGGTCGAGGTTATCCGCCACCTGCGTGCGACATACGAGATGCAGAATGAAGACCCACATCAACCGGAGTAGCACAAATGTGTATGCCAAAACCAATCGTACCAGACGCGCCGCCACCTGCACCTGAGGCACCGCCTTCTGCCTCGAAGACAGCCCAGAGCATCTCGTATGCCGGGGCACAGTCTGACGGGGCCGGAAGCTCTGCCTCGAAAAAGAAGACCGACATGCAGGCGCTACGGGTGAACCTTAACATCCCAGACTCCGTGTCGTCCGCACTCCAGATCCCAAGGTGATAAAGCCATGCCAGAAGATAACCGCGCAACAGCGAGTTCAGACGACCGTACACTCGCGGTTACTGGCACAGCTCAAGCCCGATACAACCAGCTTACGCCAGACCGTACCCACTTCGTAGACCGTGGTGACAAGTGTGCAAAGCTGACGATCCCGACGATCTTCATGAAGGACCAACAGCACACATCAAGCCAGAAGATCGTGGATCCTGTGCAGTCTATGGGGGCCAGAGGGGTCAACACTCTCGCGGCCAAGATGGTCTTGTCCCTGTTGCCGACGAACACACCGTTCTTCAAGCTCAACATTGACCTGATCGAAGCGCAGGGTGAACAAGACCCCAACGCTGATCCAGAGGAAACAGCGCTTCTAAAGACTGAGGTCGAGAAAGGCCTCGGTGTAATTGAACGCGCTGCCATACGTGCAGTAGAGAACGCTGGAGATGTCACCGTTGTCTTTGAAGCGCTCAAGCACCTGTCGATCACAGGGAACGTGTTGCTCCATATCGGTGAGAAGAGCAGCAAGCTCTACAACCTGAACAAGTATGTCGTCTCGCGTGACCCTGAGGGGAACATGCTTGAGGGCATCCTGTGCGAAGACACAGCCCCATCGTCTCTTACAGGTGCAGCAAAGTCTATCGTCGATGCAGCCCCTATCGCTGCTGGTGCGTCACCTGACCGCCACGTCCAAGTCTACACCCACATCACCTACGAGGGTGACCGGGTGAAGTGGTATCAGGAGATCATGGGCAAGAAGGTAGCCGGGTCCGAGGGAAATGTCCCAGAGGATGGCAACCCTTGGCTGTTCCTACGCTTCATGCGTGTGGACGGTGAGAACTATGGACGAGGCTACGTCGAGATGTACCTAGGCGACCTCGAAAGTCTTGAGGTTCTGTCCAAGGCGATCAGGGATGCAGCCCTAAACGCTGCGAAGGTTGTCTGGCTGGTTAACGCTAACGGCACCACCAACCCAAAAACGATTGCCACTGCCAACAACGGAGACGTTAAGGCTGGCAACGCAGCTGACGTGACGGCCCTTCGGTTGGATAAAGCAGCTGACATGCAGATCGCAAAGGCTGTGGTTGACGGCATACGAAGCCAGCTGGCCCACGCCTTCATGATCAACGCCGAGGTCATGCGTAACGCCGAGCGTGTGACTGCAGAAGAGGTCAGGTTCATTGCACAAGAACTTGATGACAGCCTAGGCGGGATCTACTCGGTCCTGTCCCAAGACTTCCAGCTGCCATTCGTGCGTCGTCGTCTATTCCTGCTCCGTAAGGGTGGGAAAATGCCACAGCTTCCCGAGGGTGTTGAGCCAGTCATCGTGACAGGCTTCGCTGCTCTTGGACGCGGGCACGACCGCGACAAGCTGATGCGCTACGCCGAGACCATTGCCCAGCTCGTGGGTAAGGAAAAGCTCGAAAGCTACATAAACTTGGATGAACTCGCATCCCGCCTCGCCGTGTCTGACGGCATAGAAACCAAAGGCCTCCTGATCTCGTCTGCAGATCGTGCAGCCAAGCAAGAGCAGGATCAACAGGCTGCTTCAATGCAGAACCTCGCACCTGAGATGATGAAGCAAGTCGGGCCAATGATCGCCCAACAACTACAGCAAGGACAAGCACCAGATGGACAACCCCCAAGCCCCCAAGGCCCCGCAGTCGCCGCCTAAGCCAGCGAAGGCCGTCAAGACATCGAAAGCCAAAGCCATCAAACTGACTGGCGGAACCACACGTGAGGACTTCTGAACATGAGCGACGTGAATGACAATGGCGCGAACATCACCGTGGTCGAGGGTGCCCAAGCCGCTACCGTAACCGTGGACACTGGAGCTGCTGCGTCAGAGGCGGCTGCGGCTAAGGAAGCTGCGGACAACCCCCTGATCGGTGGTAAGTTCAAGACCAACGAAGACCTTCTCGCAGCATACACAGCCCTTGAGAAGAAGATGGGCGGGCAGGCCCCAGCCGAAGAAGCAGAAGCTGAGGCTCCTGTTGTTGATGACGCACCTGTCAAAGAAGATCCAGCTGAACCAAAGGCTGATGACGCCGAAGCGAGTGGCTACGGAACTGTCGTTGACAATGCGTTGACAGCGGCTGGTGTTTCGGTGGCCGACGTCCAGAAAGAGTTCACCGACAATGACGGCAAGTTTACGCCTGAAACGATGGACAAGTTCAACGCTGCTGGCTTTCCAAAAGAGATTGTCGAGGCCTACCTTCGTGGTGTG
>Ga0099851_1000375_pt1 | contig 18415 bp, 10 predicted proteins | sample CB_VirMetaG_6_FD_78176 | JGI IMG/M metagenome (GOLD analysis project Ga0099851, IMG submission 78176) | Freshwater to marine saline gradient viral communities from Chesapeake Bay - CB_1508_2 Viral MetaG | ecosystem: Environmental > Aquatic > Marine > Coastal | place: USA: Chesapeake Bay... | reverse complement strand
TTCAGCTAACTCTAAAACGGTGTTTATTTGGATTGCAAGAAACGGGGTAGACTTAGGTTACACAGCAAAAGACTTTGTATTACAAGGTTCTAGCGACGTTAACGAAGCAACTTGGAACTTTAATTTGGACTTGGCTCCCGGTGAGTACGTAGAGATGATATGGTCGTCTGATAATATAGACGCCGCTCTTAACTCCGAAACCGCAACTAGCCCCCATCCGGGGGTTGCTTCTGCTGTAGTAACTATTAACTTTATTTCGGCGCTACCTGAAACGCGCCCAACACCTCCGTAGGTGGGATTATGCCAGTTTTTAACGCAGACATATTGACTAGAGACCCTATTCGCGGTGGCGCTGTTAATGCGGCGGGCTTAACTTCTCTACAAGGCATAAACCCCGCTCAAATTGCAGCAAAAAAGGCAGCAGAAGAAGCAGCAAAAGCAGGCGCCGCTAAATTTGGGTTAGGGACTTTACTGCAAGGTCTTGGTCCGGCTTATGGTTTTTACTCAGTTCTTGATGCTCTAGGTTTTTTTGATGGTAGTGGGCTAGAAGAAACCCCAATGACCCCCGAAGAAAGGGCGAAGTTTGAGGCGGAGAGCAGGTTGGATTTAGCCAAATCAGGTATGCAAGAAGGTGGTGAAGGCGCATACGAAATGCTCATGGATGCTGTTACTCAAGCGGCGCAAACAGGGTTGTTATCTAAAGAAGATATAGGCGTAGCCGGTACATGGTATGACCCCGAAACTGGTGAAGAACTGCCTGACTTTGATCCCAAAACTGGTAAGGGTATGGGCACTCTATTCCCTATTTTTGAGCCTAGCCCAGTGCAAACTGAGGCCGGTGGTGGCGGTGGCGGTGGAGACACAGCAGCGAGTAGTGAAGCAGCCAGTGCGGCTAGTAGTCAAACAGATACCGGTATTGCGGGAACCGATGAAGACGATTTTGGAAACGTAGAAATTGTAGGCAGGCAATTATACGAGGCTATCGGTGCTGAAAAAGACCCAGCTCTTAAAGACGCTTTGATTAGAGAGTACGAAAGCTATACGGGACAAAAATATGACCCCACCAGCGATCCAACAGCTTCAAAAGCTACCGACCAAAAAATATACGGAACTACTACAGATACAACTGCTACAACAAGCTCAGGTGTCGATGATACCAGCCTAAACTTGCCTACTGTTTTGTACTTACCAGACTTTGGCGGCACAAGCACTACTGGTACTTTAACCCTACCTACTTCTACAACAGGTACAGGAACCACAGGTACAGGAACCACAGGTACAGGAACCACAGGTACAGGAACCACAGGTACAGGGACCACAGGTACAGGGACCACAGGTACAGGAACAACAAACATCGGAGGTACGGGTGGTGGGTTAAGCACTGGTACGGGTACTGGTGATGGGGCGGGTGAAGGTACTGGTACGGGTACTGGAACAGGTAGTGGTGATGGAGCAGGTGACGGTTCTGGTACTGGGGATGGTACTGGTGAAGGTGCGGGTGCGGGTGAAGGTGAAGCAGGTGCTGAAGAAGCGGCAAACCTAATAAACCAAGGTATGCGCGGCGTGGCTACAGAAAAAGCCGGTGTTGCTGATATAGCAGCGTTATACGACCCAAGTCTGTCTCTTGCTGAAAATATGGCGCGGATGCTAGGCAAGAAGAAAAGCGAACAAGCTGATGCAGTAGATAGCGCACTTATGTACGGTGGTGGTATAGTACAACCCATTGATTTAAATGACGAAATATTAAGAATTTTAGAGGGACGCTAACGATGTCTTGGTTTACAAATTTACTTAAAGATCGTTATACCACCGTAAGTAGCGGTGTTGGCCCTACTCAACCAAGACTTGACTTGGGGAACATAGCCAAAGATATAGGTGTTGCTGGCGCCCTTTACGGCATAATAAACCCTAATGATTCCAGTGGGTTAGCTAATTTCTTTGGTACTGGCGGTCGCCAGCAGCCGGTAGGGTACACAGGCGGAATACCTAACTACACTGCTACTAGAGAGCTAGCCCCTAATGCTTTTGCACAAACTTATACTACCCCTACTGGAGAGCTTGCACCCCGTCGTCCCGGTGCTGCGGGCCGTAGATACTTTACGGATACTGCGTTTACTCAATCTACTACTACTCCTTTTATGGGTATTACGGCAGAGCAAATAGCCGCTCAAAACCAAGCTGCTCAAGAAGAACGAGACCTTTTTGAAACCCTTTTAGGTTCGGCAGCAACCCAACGAGAAACACAGGCGGCGGAACAAGCGGCGGCGGAACAAGCGGCGGCTCAACAATTAGCTGCTCAACAATTAGCTGCTCAACAATTAGCTGCTCAACAATTAGCTGCTCAACAATTAGCTGCTCAACAAGCGGCGGCAGCGGCAGCGGCAGCGGCAGCGGCGGCCCAACAAGCAACTACGGGTACAACCGGCACAGCAACTACGGGTACAACCGGCACGCAACCTACTACCCGACAGCGTTTTACTGAGATTTTAGACACACAAATAGACGCCTCGGACGGCCTTGATATGGGTGAGCAACAACTAATTGCGGATTCCATTACCGAAGGTGCGTTTGGTATAGACGAAATAGCGCAGCGTTACGGCGCGCAGCCTATAGATGTAGTAGAAGGATTGTTACGCGGCGGTTTCCAAACACCAGAAGAAATAGTGGGTCTGTACGACACTGCTGGTTTTGACGAGCCTATGCTTGTAGCTACTTTGCTAGAACAAGGCAAAACTACACCAGAAGAAGTCGCTGCGTACTACAAAGACCATCCTGTATACGGCGGTATTACACCAGAGCAAGTAATCCAAGAGTTCCGTAAGCGTGGCGGCACCCGATTTGCCCGAGGCGGTAACATAAATGGCTACTACTTAGGCGGCCCCACAGATGGTATGGCAGACCAAATTCCTGCTACAATCAACAACATAGAGCCTGCCCGGCTTAGCGATGGGGAGTTTGTAATACCCGCCGATGTCGTAAGTCATCTAGGTAACGGCAATTCAGATGCAGGGGCACAAAACCTGTACAGCATGATGGAAAGGGTGCGCCGAGACCGCACCGGCAACCCCAAACAGGGCAAGCAAATTGACCCTAACAAATACTTAGCGTAGGTAAAAGACAATGGCTGATACTAATACAATGCGGGCAGAAGAGTCCTCGTTATCCAGTTGGGCTGGCCCTTATGTAACCGAGATGCTGGGTCGAGGCCAAGCGCTGGCGGGGTTGCCATATCAAGCATATATGGGTCCTTTGACCGCCGGTCCATCTGAGCTACAAACCCAAGCTTTTCAAGGACTTGGTGCGCTTAATATACCTACTGCGGCGCAAACTACCTACGACCCCGCTTCTTTTACTGCGGCGGGTGCGGCTCAACAGTACATGTCCCCCTACCTACAAGCCGCGCTTGAACCCCAGATTGCAGAGGCCCAACGCCAAGCAGAAATACAACGGGTGCAAACTGCAAGTAGGCTGGGCAGGGCGGGTGCTTACGGTGGTGGGCGCCAAGCTATTATGGAAGCGGAAGGACAGCGCAACCTTCTTAGAAATCTTGCCGATATTACAGGCAGAGGTTACCAGACTGCGTTTGAACAAGCCCAGCAGCAATTTAACGCAGAACAAGCCCGTCAAATGGCGGCAGCAGGACAGGCTCAACGCTACGGCTTAGACGTATTAGGTGCGCAACGTACGGGTGGTGAGCTACAAAGAGCAATCGAGCAGCAGGGTATTGGAGCGGACATCGCACAGTTCGAGCAGGAGCGAGACTACCCATATAAGCAAGTCCAGTTTATGCAGTCATTGCTACAGGGGCTACCGCTTGAAACTCAAAGCTATACGTACTACGAGCCTAGTGGTCTGCAAAGTTTAGCGGCTGGTGGAAGGGACATACTGAGCATACTCGACCTGCTGTCTGGTAGAGCATAGGAGCATAAAATGAACGGATTACAATCTTTAATGCAAGGTGCCCCTACACAGCCACAACCTACTCAAGCACCTGCTATGCCAGCACAAAACAATCCGCAAATGGCTGCGGCTATGGATGTAGTGGACAACGATCTGGATAAATTAAATCTCGATCCGCGCACCAAAGCGCTACTTAAGACACAGGAAGCTTTTGATCTTGTGCAGTCTGCGCAACGTGAACTGGCTATGAGCCAGCCGCAGCCTATGCCTCCTACTATTGAAGGTCAGCGCCAAATGCAAACAATGGAAGGAATTGCTGGAATACTACAAAGCCTACGCCCCGGTATGCAACAGCGTGGGCAACAAGTACAGCGTGCACAGGCACGTCAAATGATGGGTGGAGGGATTCCTGCTATGGCTGCCCCTAATATGGCTCGTATGGCCGATGGTGGTATTGTTGGGTATCAAGAAGGCGGCCTTCTGAGTAAGCTACGAGAAGTAGACACTAGATTAAACGCCGCTGCGGATGCAGCTCAAAACGAGCGTATGGCACGTGGCCGCCGTTTGAGTGACTACAATGTCCTATCGAAGCCCTATGATGCGGCTATGAACATTATGTATGACACCGGTATAGCAGGTGCATTGCAAAAGCTTACTGGCTACGAAAGCCAACTTAATAAGCCAGAAGAAAAAGACCCGATGGCTGAGCAGTTAAAGCGGTTCATGGAGCTTCAAGACCTATACAAAGCCCGCAAGGCAGCCGGTGCGGAGCAAGAAGAACTCCGTCGCATAGAACAAGAACTTCGATCTTATAGCGATATGGTACGCAACATCGAGGCAGATGCTGCCCGTGCCCGTGCTGGTATGGCTATGGGCGGTCAGGTAAAAGGTTATGCAGAAGGCGATCTAGTTGAAAGTTATGATTATTTTAGCGACCCTAATCTTTATGTACCTACCGAAGTAGAACAGCCAGATGAAGCTATTCTTCGTTTTGCAAGAGAGCGAATGGGGCGAGACCCTGAAGCTGAAGCTCTTGCGGCAGGGCAAAGATTAAGAGAGCTAACTGGCGCTGAAGATTTAATGAAGCGGCGAGAAGAAGCAACAGCTAAGCTCGAAGCGCAGCGTGCCTCTAGATTTAGTCCTGAGATGGAACGTAGGCGTTTGCTACGTCAGGGGCTTGCAGGGTTAGCAGAAAAAGGACTAGGTGGTTTTGGTGCAGGTTATACGGCTGAAGAAGAAAGAATTGCGGGTGAAAAACTCTCCGCTGCGGAAGCCTCTGTTGCCGACATGGATAAGCTAATTGGTGAGTTACGCGATCTTGGCTTAAGTCAGTTTGAAGCTGAAAAACAAGCGCGTGATATGGTAGAAAGGGGTGTAGACCAAGGTTTATCTACCGCACAAGCAGTTCTAGCTTCTAGGCGCCAAGCAGAAACAGCCCTTGCCGATAGAGAAAGCAGGGAGCGTGTTGCGGAAATGCAAACAGCCGCTACTCTTGAATCAGCGCGTAGACCCACGGACTTTATGAATGAAATAAATATCCGAGTAGACGCGCTGCAAGAGGCTGACCCCAGTTTGTCTGACATAGATGCTAGACGGCAAGCGCTTGAAGAACGAATTGAAGCGCAAACTATGGCACAGTTAGCATTGTCAGGTATACGTGAAGAGTCATTAGAACTGGAAAGATTAAAAGCTGCGTATGCTGCGGCAGCGGACAAGCTAGCGCGTAGAGTTGACTTAATGTCCAATTCAGAAGCTTATAACAAGGCATTTGCCGAGGAAGTTCAGAAAATTTTACAAGACCTTGGAGGCTCGGCTGCGCCAACTGGAGCTGGGACTGGAGCTGGAGTAAATATTAGCGGCATAAACCCAAGGGCTATTCAAAGACTTAGAGATAACCCAACTGCGCAGAATAGAGCATTTTTTGACCAAGCATTTGGGGCAGGTAGTGCAGCGGCGGTTTTAGGCCAATAAGGGGCTACTAATGGCGGAGCAAAATTTAAGGGAAGAAAATCCTTTCCTACAATATGTGACGCCCGTTGCGGGCGATCTGGGTCTTACACAAGAGGACAACCCGTTTTTACAATACGTAGAACCCGCCGCCGAAGACAATCCGTTTTCACAGTATGTAGAAACCCCTGCGCCCGTCACTCCTGCGCCTGAACCTATTGCACCACAAGAAGTAGAATCAAATATATTCCGTGAAGCAGCGGATATTCCTTTGCAATTAGCGGGCGGTATTACTACTGGTGTTAAGATAGTCACTGACATATTTGGTGCGGACAATCCCGTATCGCGGTCTTTGGAAGGTGTCGAAGGGTATATAGATAGCCTATTATCTGCACAAGCAAAAGCCGATCAGCAAGAAGTCGCAAGGATAATGGCGGAAGCTGAAGACAAAGGGCTTGGTGCTAATGTCAATGCCGCTCTGCGTGCGCTAGCTACTTCTCCATTAGATTTCATTGCTCAAGGTGTGGGCACAGTTATCCCCGCCGCCGCTGCCGCTATTCTTGGTGGTGGAGCAGGTGTAGTTACGTATGGTATTGCTTCAGGCGTTGGTCTAATTAAGGGCGCTATATACGACGCTGTTAACGAAGAGATGCTGAAGCAAGGACTACCTGAAGCAGAAGCAGACCGTATAGCAGATGCAGCACAAGCCTATACCGGTGATAACATAGACATGCTTGCCCTAGGTGGCGCACTGGGTTTCTTATCTAGTAGATTCGGTGTGCCCGAAGCATTCTTGAAAGGCAAAATAGGCCAAAAGCTCCTTGAATCTGGCGTCGAGAAAGGCGTTGCTAGAAGAATTGCGGAAGTGGCAGGGCGAGAAGCAGCGCCAGAAGCATTGCAAGCGGCGCAAGAAAGGTTTGCTCAAAACTTAGCATTACAACGTGAAGGTGTAGATGTTCCGCTTGGTCGTGGAGTAGCCGGACAGGCTATATTGGAAGGCGCTATCGGTAGCATTATCGGTGGTGGTGTAGGTGCAGTTGAAGCGCGTGCTGCGGATACTATGCGTGCCGATCAGCGCGCTGGAAAAGTTCCAGAATGGGCGCCTGTCATACGGTCTCTAGCAAGGGCTGACCTAGCAAAACCTGAAGAAGAATTGTTTGCCCGACAAGAAGAAATACGTGCTCGATTTGGTGAAGACGCAGCTAACAACTATGCTCGTGTGCTAAATGGGCAAGAGATGGTGTTTGCGCAAGAAGAGGAAGTATTGCTGGGGCCGGGACAAATAGAACCCGAAGCTGCGCCTGAAGCTGCGCCTGAAGCTGAGCCAGAATGGCTACCTGCTGTTAATGAAGAAATAGCAAAAGATTTAGGCAAATCTGAAGAAGAAATTGCTACAAAAATTGGCAAGATTTACGCTGACTATGGTCAACTGGCTGCTGCAACCTATGCTCGGGGTATACAAGGTATCCAAGGCACAGAGATGATAGTACCCGCAGTGGCGGAAGAAGGACCCGTTGCTCCTATGCAGCGCGAAGAAATTCAAGCCGAAGCTGCACTTATGGCTGAGCGTGAGGCTGAGCAGGAGTCTATACAGGAAGCGACTAGTGAATGGCTTAACGAGCTAGAGCAGGAACAAGACGAAACTATACCTACAGAAGCTGAAGAAGATTTAGAGTTCCAAGAAGCAATAGAAGAAGCTTCAAAAACCACTGCTGGTATACAGCTAGGTACAATAACTGAAGAAGAGCTGGGGGACGAAGCAGTAGCACCTACTCTTGGTGAGCTTACCGAAGAAGAGCTAGGCACCTTGGGGGTAGACCCAGAAATAGGTGACATCAGTCAAGCAGAACAAGCACCTGCTGCCATTGAAGGCGAAACGCAAGAAGTTGCTGGCGTAAAAGCAGAGACTACGCAGCCCGTAGAAATACAAGAACAAACTTCGTTTTTAGAGCAGGAAGAAACCACTGCTAAGACTCGCGGACGCCCATCTTTAAAGCGCAAAACAGAAGTTCAGCAAAATCTAGATCGCATGCGAAAAGCGCAGGATAACCAGCGCAATGCTCAAAATCGTGCGTCTCAGAAGCTAACTACAACGCTAGAAACTGGTGAGCAAAAAATCCTAAAGAAAAAGCAATACGCTTCTTTATTCCCAACGATGGAAGAGTTTACTGCGTACGCAGAGAACCCCCAAGATGCCTACGATACCGAGGTAAAAGGGCTTACTTTGTCTTACGCGTTAGAAGGCCTACCACAAGATCGAGCGCAACAGAAGGCGCAGCGGGAAGCAAACAAAAAGCAAACTGCGTTTAACCAGATAAACGACGAACTGCGCGCACTTTCAGTTAGGCGCGTAGAACAGCTAGCGGACGTTATAAACATAGCGGGTAACAAAAAACTAGAGGGTAAAGCTGCCCATACAGCAGCGGTAGAAGCACTACAAGACCCAAGAATTACCCCCGATGAGCTAGAACGTGCGAAGCAGTTGGCGAAAACCAAGAAGCCAAAAGAGCCTGCCGGAGCCATACCAGTACAAGAACTGCGAAAAGGTGACTTTGAGCCTCTTACTACTAGAGAAACTATCGAAGCCCCAATCGACGCGGCTGCTACTGCGGAACAAGCGGCAGATATTCTGATTAACGACACAACTCGCACTCCGTTTGAACGTGGGCTTGCACGTTTGTTGCGCCCTATACTTAGGCAAATAGGCACTGAGTTTGTAACCATCACAGACCTAAGCCAAGTGCCAGATAGCGTTCTGGAGTACTGGATAGACGAGGATGGGAATCAGATTGCGGCTGGTATATATGAACCCGAAGAAAACGTTATTTACATTGACTCGGTTGAAGGACTAGACCCGAGGACCATCTTGCATGAAATGATTCATGCGGTGAGCCTTAATGTCATAGACGCGGTTCAAAACGATATTGAAGTGTCTGCTGATGCAACGGCGGCTGTTAAAGAACTAGAACTGCTTATGGAGCGCGTTGCGCAACAGTACCAAACTCTTCTAGAAACAGGGCGTAATACACCGGAGCTAGACACGTACGCAGAAAGCACTGCTAACTTTACGAACATAAAAGAGTTTATTACTTACGGACTGACTGGCCCGTCGCTGCAAAGAATGCTGTTAAACATGGCGCCGGTAGCTAACCCACAGCTTGGCACTATACGCACAGCCTTCTCTAATTTTGCGGACTCAATCCGCCGTTTGATTGGTTTCCCATCCAGAGACCGCAGTGCTTTTGAGGAACTGATTGACCTGACAGGGCGCATAGCTATTGAGAATGTGCGACAAGCGCCTAAGCGCGCAAGTGAGGTTGTGCAGGCCAAGAAGAAAGTACAAGAACAAAATAAAGTGTTGATAGCTCAAGCCAAACAGACCACGCTTCGTAACTTTATGAAGAAGAGCAACAAGCTTGTGGAACTTACTAGAGACCCCAAAGAAGGACTAAAACAGTTCCTAGCTTTTGCAAAAGAAATGAACCCTGTTACTTTTGAGAACATGCTCTATGCTCTTACTAATAACATGGTTACAAGACTAGCAGACGATTACAAGGTCGCTGCGGTACGCAAAGTTAATGCGATAATAGCTAACATTCATGGCTATAGAAATAGAAAGCTAAAAGCTATTAAACCCAATCTGGATAAATGGGAAAACTTAATCTTTAAAAACAGAAAAACAGCAGAGCTGCTAGAAGACTCGATTAATCTTAGCTCTTTGTTTGAAGTAGTTCTTTATGATTTAGATAGCGGTAAGTATTTATCTCAAGGGCAATCGCTAAGACAAGACAGCCAACTAAATGATTTAAAGTTTGAGTTGCAGGAATTGTCTAAAAACCCTAGCCCTAGCACAGAAGAACAGCGTAAGATGAACCGTTTAGCTGAGGAGATAAGAAAACGTGAAAAAGAGATAGGAACAGTCTTTGATCTCTTTAATGAAATGCGCAGGGGCAAGGGCGGTTCCGCAGCTTCCGAACTTTACGCTTGGACTATGCAGGAATACCGTAACGACTTAGATGAGCACAACAGGTTGCTACTTGAGTCTATAAGAAAGGACCCAACGCTTCCCGGTACTGAGTCAGATACTGCTTCGCCTAAAGGTAAACTGCTAGCAGAAATAACAGCGGCTTATCAAGAAGCTAGAAAAAGAAAAGTCTATGCGCCGTTAATGCGTTACGGAAAATACGCCATGCGCGCCGTTGTGGGTAAGAGGACTCAAGCTTTTTATATGTTCGAGTCTAAGAGACAACGCGATGCTTTCGCAAAAGCTTACAAAAAAGATTTCCCGTTCCAGCAAGTAATACCTGAAGATATAGAAGATTACAACGCTAGTATGAGAGAACAAATGCTTGGGGATAGCGCCAAGCTGCGCGATATGTTTGCCTCTATAGACCAGCTAAAGCAGGGCAACCGAGACGCTGCGGAAGAATTAAAAGACAACATATACCAGATGTACCTGCTTTCTCTGCCAGAAGGCAATATGCGCAAAATGTATCTGCGCAGAAAAGGTAGATCAGGCTTCAACAATGATGCCTATCGCAATCTAGTGTCCACCAAACTTAGCAGCATTAACCAGCTAGCAAGAATTAAATACGGAAAGGATATAAGAAACGCGCTAAGTCAAGGTGAAGCTGCGCTTGAAGGACAGCCTTTTGAGCTTGAAATACAGGAAAATGCAAAACTAAGGGGCGAAATTCCTAGAGAAAAGAAACAAGCACTGCTTAATGTTACGCGAGAAAGAGCTACTACAGAACTTACGCCTCCTAGAAAAACCGGAGGAGACGCTGTGGCGGATCGCGCTTCTCGTTTAGGCACCAAAGCGGCGTTTATGTGGCTTATGTCTTCCATTCGCTCAGCCGTTATACAGCCACTGCAACTCGCTTCTTTTGGGTTTGGCACCCTGCATGCTGAATATGGTGCGAAGAAAACGGCGGCTATGGCCGCAAAGTACATAAAAAACTTTTTAACTATGAAGGCGCTAAGTAGGCAAGAGTTTTCAGAGGACGGCGAGGTTTTAGACACCAAAGGTGAACCAGCAATACGCAACTCTGCTTACGTAACTAATAGCAAAATAAAAAACCAATTACAAAAAGCTTTTGATGCGGCGGAAGAAAGAAATGCCTTTGGTGGCCGTATATATGACGTAATGGGTAGAGCTTCGCAAGAACAGGCGGAAATAAGAACCACCGCTGGCGCAGAAGACCTAACTTTAAACAAAGGAAAGCGGTTTGCGGAAGGCGTTTTAACCGGAGCAGTGCACCACTTAGAGCGTATTTCGCGCGAAGTGTTCTTTATGTCGGCCTTCGAACTTGCTTATGAGGACGCATTGCGGCGTGGGGCTACCGGTGATTTAGCCGTAGAAGCGGCTATAGAGAAAGCACTCGGGCTTACAAACAACGCAATGTTTGACTACTCTACTTACAACAAACCCCTTATAGCTAAAAATCCATTAGGGCGGATGGCATACCAATTCCAAAACTATAGGGTGCAAGCGACTGGGTACATAGTTCAAAACTTCCAGCAAGCCTTCACTGCTTCTGGGCTTACCAAAGAAGAAAAGAAACAAGCAGCTATACGCTTCTACGACATGCTTGGTATGGGTTTAGTTACAGGCGGAGCTACTGGAGCGTTAGGTTATACAGCATTAGTAGCAGTCATAGACGGCGTTCGAGAATTTTTACGCCCAGACTACGACGATGAAGACGCAGATATATTCTATGATATGGCAAACCCAAATAACCCAATAGGTTTGCGCAGTACGGATTTGTACATACGAGGGAGTGTAATTCCAAGATACTTTGGGGCTGGTAGTAGTTTTGCCAAACAGTTTGGGTTAGAAGACGAAACAGCAGACTTTATAGCTGAGGCTATAGAAGTAGGTCCTATATCCGCTCTGACCGATTGGAACTTCCAACCTTCGTTAGCATTAGATGGTTTATGGTTCTCTTCTTATGGAGAAGAGCCAGACAAATGGGGAGAAGTTGTTCAGCAGTTTTTATTTGGCATATTCGGTCCTTTTGGAAGTGTGATTACGGATGCAGCGGATGGAACGCAGCTAATTTACGAAGGGGAAGTACTCCGAGGCATGGAAAAAATACTGCCCGGATTGCTAAGAGAGCCTGTAGAAGCATACCGTTATACTCAGGAAGGTTACATAACTCCCGGTGGAGACGAAGTTGTTGGTCCTGAATATTACAATACTTGGCGTGTTATAGGCCAAATGATTGGAGCCGGTTCTACAGACTTAGCCACTGCTCAGAGAGCTGCGTACGGTGCCAACCAAATGACTAAAACTGACCCAGCAGAAAACAAGCTAGAGATTTATGAAAACTTTGAAAAAGCCATAAAAGATAGAGAGCGAGCCGTCAAGAACTATGGTGCGGGCAGTAAGCAAGCCGAGGAAGCTCTGGCTAAGGTGGAAGAGATACTGCAAGAAGACATAGCGCGCCACAACTATATGTATTTCTTTGACCCAATTACGCCAGACTCGCTGACTGATTCTATGAGAGAGCGGTTACGTCGAGATGGGATAACGGTGTCTGGGTTCTACTTGGGGGATAAGGTAGCTCCGTTTGCCTACCCAGTAATCAAAGATATGTTGCTGGAGCCGCTGCCTTCAGAAGTAAAGAACGGACAGGACTAGTTAAACTCTCCATACCCGAATACCGCGCACCCCGTCTTCAATGACAACCTTAGTTACGACTTTGTATTTAAGGCGGTGCACGGTTTCGAGTATGTATTTACTAGATTTGCGTGGGTTCAGGCAGGGTATAAAGAAAGAATACCCCACCTTAAATTTGGTCCAATCAATCTGATACTGCACCTTCTCCACTTTCATCTTTTTTCTCTGGCATAACCAAGTTTTCTATGTCGAAGAACTCGCTGTTTGAGCAGTCAAGTACCATACAACGGACAGCCAAACCTACATCAATATCCATGCCTTTTGCTAACCGCTTGTTTTTAGTAGTTACAAAGACGCCTTTCTGCTTTAGTTCTTTGATTGTTTCGTTCTTTGCCGTTTGGTACTTGACGCAATCTTGGTTAAAGTGCCCTACTTTTATAAACATGAGTTTAGTATCAGGCTCGTAGCGTATAACTAGCTCGCCTTTTGGCTCCCGTATTGGGGAGGAAGGTAAGTGGCTTCGGTTATCTACGCCGTCTTCGACTACCAAGATATTGTTGTTATGCCTGTACACGTAATCTGCAATTGTTGCGCTTGCGTTACTCAAAGGGGCTTTAGTTTCTAGGCTCATTTGCCCTACTTCTTCGACAACTTTTTCATACAGAGTGCCTAAGTCCCATGTTTTTGGTTTACCTGCGTCGTCCCCATCTTCTATAAGTTCCGCTTTTCCTTCTTTATTAGTTATTTGTAGCAGCCCTACGTTACTAGCGACCAATCCCGCTGTTATGTTTACAGCTACAGCCGCCGACCAAATACGTTCTCTAGAGCTAAATTTAAGTTTCTTGTCTATCTTTGCCTGTACCCTAAGTAGGGTTTCTAAGACTTCATCTTTGTTGGCAATTATATATTGTATAAAAGGTTCTATAGCATGCCCGTAATTATTGTTGAGCACGTGGTCAAATATTTCCTTGCCTTCTTCTACAGAAATAATATTTTGGTCTGTATAATCAATTTGGAACTCTAACAGCCGCATCATTTCCCCGTCAGCCACTGCCTTGGCAGAGCTAGACTTATCGTAGAAAGATGCGTTCGCTGAGGTGAGTGTGGGGGTGTTCCACGTAGTGTCGTTTATGCGCAGCTTGTTTGCATCTCGTTCACTTTTGTCCTTACCTTTACCTTGTGAGTAAGCGTAGGCTAGCTCAGAAAAATCATCTGCGTCGGTGTTGGTTATTTCGTCCACCGTATTAACTATGTTGTTAAGTATGCCTATCTTAGTAATCTTAGCTACTTTTGTGTCGTCTACAGTACCAAGTAATCTTTCTGGGTGCCCACATATACTATTTGCCATACGTAAGATTGTAGTTTTACCCGTACCTGCGTAGCGGTGCACGAAGTTTATGATTACTCCTTTCTGTCCAGTGTACTTCAAAAGAACTGAGCCAAAGCCAGTCAGCGCACCAAACGCTTGTAGCTCCATACCCTCCCTACCATACAAACCAAAGGCTTTTTTCCATTCTTCTAAAGTACCTGCTGGTTCAAAGTAAGGAGCCAAAGATTGCGTTATCGAAGACGGCGGGCTGTAGTAAACCCCGTCTACTGTTATCTCTCTATCCCCAACAATGAACTTAGTATCATTGTCAGCCCAACCAAATTGTTTTCTCATAACGTCCGCCTTTTTTAAAGTTTGCAGCGCCTTAATAGCGCGTATTACGTATGCAGTTATCTTTTTAAACTGCGCCTCATCAGCCATAACCCCATGTTTTGAAAGCTCTTTTTTGACTTCGATGTTCTGAGTTATCTTGATGTTAGAAATAAAAAATATCTTTACTCCGTCTTTAGGAGTGTGTAACCGCAGAACAGTAGTGTCCCCTTCTGCTGGGTCGTTCATTCTTTTTATTACGAACAGGTCGTGCTCGTAGACAAGCTTAGGGCCTCTCTCATCATCATTGGGGTCTAGGTAGTAAATACCACCGTGCTTACCCCTTGCGTAATTGTCAGGCAAGAATGGCTTTAGGTTAAGCAGATCACGGTCTAGGTATTCGTCCTCTACCTCTTCCACTTCCACTTCCACTTCTGGTTCAGGAGCTACCTGTTCCGCGTCTTCATCTTCGTCAAATTCAACTAGTTCTTTACCCAAACTAATTGGATTGGTTATCCGTCCTTTATGGGGGCAACCATCGCACCCACCGGGGTTGGTACGCTCAAACACTGCACAGGAGTGTGGCCCTTCTATGTGCTCGACTTTCTCTTCCACTTTCTCCCGATTGTAATCAGGGTGCCCTTCAGACAGTATGTGGATAGCCGTGTCTCGGTCATAACAGTGCGCAGCTACAGATAGCGCATCGAACCATCTAGGCTCGGACAACGTTGCCCTATTGACATAACAGTCCAATAGCTGCTGACATCCGGTATTACCTGCGCTTCGCTTCATTATCTTAGCAAAGCTACTTTGGACGTTCTCCTGTAGTTTCCCCATTAACATAGATTTTCTACGCGGGGCACTTGCGTCTAACGCCACAGTCTCTTTAACCCCCAAAATATCCTTAAGCTCATCAAAGTTTATTTCGGGAGCCGTAGTAATTACACTTACGGGCTTAGGTGGATCGTCTTTATAATTCAAGGTACCCGGGACTCTAAGCACCCGAGCCGATTCAAAGACAGAGGGGTCTACATAAAACTCTTGTTTATCGCAAAGCTGACGAAGCCTAGAAGCCACTGGTTTCCATTCTTCTTTAGTAACTGCCCTATCTAGCGCCCAGTACACGTGTAGCCCGCGCCCTGAATTAACTAGTGTAGGTTGGGGCAAGCCCACGGTTTCACAGAACTCCCGTAGTTTTTTAGCTCCGGCTGCTTGATCTATGTAGCCGTCTGGGCGTCCTGTCTTTTCATTTACTTCAGCTTTCTTTTCTCCGCAATCTATGTCTAACCATATCGCCTTGAGGGCTTGTACATTAACCTGCGTACGTCCTTTGTCTGGGTCTTTAAACTTGGCGACCGCGAAATAAACATCCTGCTTTTTAGCCAAATACTTATCTACTAGGTTTTGTGCTTCTTCCCTAGTGGCTACAAGCTCAGTTCCTGCAAAATCCCCTGACTCCAACGCTAGCACGCAGTAGTACCCACCTTCGGGTAGCACGTACTCAAGTAAGTCAAAGTTGTCCATAGTCTAGCGCTCTAACTGCGTTATTAATTTTTCTATTTTGCTAGCCATCTGCTCAGAAGGCCTGCTCTTGCCAGAAAACCAGTGGTAGATTGTTTGTCTGCTGACGCCTAGGCGCTCAGCTACGTCCGCAACGGGTACACCATGTTTGATGCACGTGCGTCCTAGCTTCACGCCTATAGAGCGAGCACTGGCAGACTTATTGAGCGAGACTAGATTTAACGTATAGCCATAGCTCATTAGTCGTCCTTGCTCCATGCGTCAATTACAGAGGCTAAAGAATCAGAGTCTTCAGTGGGAGTATGCTCTTCTTTCTTCTTAGTGCGCTTTACTGGCTCTTCTACTTCTTCCACCAGTTCCACTTCTTCAGGCTCCTCAGAACGAGTTACCTTTGGCTTTGGGGCTTCTATCCTAGGTGCTTTAGTTACGCCGTCTGTCTGAGCCACAGTGATCTGAGTGTACATCTTAGCTTCAGCTGCAGTTTGTACGCTGCTAACTAAGTCGTATTCTTCGTCAGTCAATGAGCGCACAGGCGTAAACAATAGCTCCATGGAGTCAGCATCTAGATCGTAACTAATATTAGTTATAACAGTATCAGGCGCTTCACGGTTGCTGAATAAGTATTTAATATAGCTTTCAAACGGATGCTCGTTGCCAGAACCCTTACCAAACAAAGACTTAGCGGGGATATTGAACTGGTAAAGGTCGCCCGACGTGTCTCCGGCTAACAGGATAGCTATACGACGTTGGTATCTACAGGCTTTACCGCCGTTGTCACCAGAGCCTTTGACATTCATAGGGCAGTCAGCGCAGTTGCTATGCTGCGGGTCGGGTGCACCGGCTTCAGGCTTGTCGCCTTGGTTAGACCAACAATTGGGTAGGGTCGCTTCCTTGGTAGGGTCAAACTTATCCTTGTAATAGATACGAGAGACTTTGGGTAGCATATTAACAATGATCGCTTCAAACTCATCACGGATAGGCTCGCCCACTTGCTCACCGTTAATGATCTTTCGGAAGAAGCCCTTGTTACTTGTTTGAATACGGCGGCTGTATATAGTTGAACTGGCTTTAAGCTGCTCAGCTAGGGCACTGTGGCGGCGCGTAGATACGCCTGTTTGGTTCTTAAATATAGATACTTCGTTGCTCATTTTAATCTCCTATTTAGAGGTAGGTTTTCTTACACTTATTACATATTGGTTTCTAGCCTGTAGCCCCATTGGTACATCGTCAGGGTTGTCGGCTAGGAACTCTTTCATGTTGCCGTTATGTATTCGCTTTTCTAGCAAATGGTAGGCATCATTTTCTTTCACAAACTGGTAGAAGCTGTCCCAGTCGCTAGTCCAATAGCTAGAGTTTAGGCGGCGGCTTATGGTTCCGTTTGTGGTATTTAGGCTGTTGGCATCTTGCTCGTTGCATAGCTCTAACATCTTGTCAGCTACTTTGGATTGCTGCTCTTTTATTTCTTTTACCTTATCTTCAAGCTCGCGGATTTTCTCACGCATCTTGATGTAAATGCCCGCTAATTCGGACGCATTGTAGTCGCTCACAGAATCCTCCTTTTGGTAAGTGGGAGAGTCAGTTTACAACTACTTTTTACATTGTCAAGCGTTTATTTCTTGTTTATACAAATCGACTATCTTGTTGTGGTTATCGATGTTCGACCGCAACATTTTGTATAGACGCGCTTCTACTTCACTACCGCGAATGTGCACGATGGTCATTGGGTTGTGTTGCCCCGGCCTGTCGATACGTGCGTTGGCTTGTAGATAAGTTTCTACGCTAGTTACAGGGGCATACCAAATTACTGTATTGGCTGCCGTTAGAGTCAAACCGTGGGAAGCGGCTTGAGGTTGGATAATTAAAACATGGGGGTTGGGGGTGGTTTGAAACTGGTCAATTATTTCACTGCGCTTATTAACAGATACTTTCCCAGATATAACAGCACAGCTTATTTTGTTCTTATTAAGAAATTCTTCAAGCAATTCAATAGTATGCGTGAATGGCACAAAGACTAGCACCTTATGACTAGCTTCTTCTATTACTTCCAGAACTACTTGCAAACGGTTCTTTACGTCAAACTCAATAACTTCTCTATCGTCCGTATAGACCGCACCCCCTGATATTTGAAGTAGCTTATTTATGTTTGTTGCGGCATTTACCGAGCTTACTTGTTCGCCGTCAGCTTCTATAACCATTTGTTTTTTAAGAACTTGGTAGTATTTTTCTTGCTGCTTGGTTAGAGGAGCGTCTCGTTCTACGTGGGTTACTGCGGGCAGGTCTAAGCATTGGCCTTTTTCAAAGCGGATTGCGGGCTGCAATACTTGGTGCACTATCTTGTCGGCGTTAATACTAGGCTTCCAAGTGTACTGAGTAATCTTATACATCACCTTGTCACGGAACTGCCCGAAATAACGTGGCACGTTTGCAGGGTTAACTAGCCGAGCCAACCCGAAGGCATCTACTGGTGACTGCGCAGCGGGTGTACCAGTTAACATCCACAACCAGTCGATGCCATCGGCAAGACGCTTAAGCACTTTCCAACGGTTTGTCTGTACGTTCTTATACGCATTGGCTTCGTCCACCACAATCAGGTCAAAGCCCGCTTTGCTAATCTCTTCTTGTATCACCGCGACACCATCAAAGTTAATGATGACAAAATCAGAATTGGCAGCGAGTATCTTGCGGCGTTGCTCTGCTGTACCGTGCGCTACCGAACAACTGCGGTGCATGGCGAAGGTAAATAGGTCTTGTTGCCAAGCGGATTTCATAATAGACAGGGGGCAAAT
>Ga0099851_1000373_pt1 | contig 18445 bp, 24 predicted proteins | sample CB_VirMetaG_6_FD_78176 | JGI IMG/M metagenome (GOLD analysis project Ga0099851, IMG submission 78176) | Freshwater to marine saline gradient viral communities from Chesapeake Bay - CB_1508_2 Viral MetaG | ecosystem: Environmental > Aquatic > Marine > Coastal | place: USA: Chesapeake Bay... | reverse complement strand
GAGGCCATGGAGGCAATCGCTACCGACACCGAAAAGGGAACTGAGGAACTAAACAGGTTTACTATTGCAATGACCGACGAGGAGCGCGAGGCAAGGCGGGTAAAGAAAGCACTCCTTGAAACGGCAGAGGCACATGAGGAGCTAACAAGTCAGGTCGACAGGAGAAGCGGAAGCCAAGAAGATTCTGTTGAGCCTTATGAAAAAGTTACAGCCGTAATTGAAGCTCAAAACGCTGCCTTAGAAACAAACGCTGGGCTAACTTCTGAAGGCGTAGAAGCCGATGGCGACAAGATTGCACTGCTTGGCGAAGAATACGTTAAATGGCTAGCACGTGGTGCTAGGAACTATGCAAAGGGAGAAGGCGAAACCGGCGACCTTTTGCTTGAACTTGTGCAGCTTGGACCGGGAGTCGAGGCGGGGTTGAAAGAGCTTGGCTTTGACTACATGGAAATGTATAACGAAGCTGTCGTCGATGCCGCTGGAGATGGAACTGGTGCTCAAGCGTATGTAGATGCATTTGACGAGAAGCTAAAGTCTCTGGTTATTGATTTGCAGGTACTTGAAATTAGAGCGCCAGAAGGAACAGCGTTTAGCGAGATAATTTCTCAAGGCATAGAGCAGGGCATAGTTGATGTAGACACGGCCAAGGTGCTAGAGGACATGTTTGACGAATCGGGCCTGTCATCGACAGAGTTCCTTAAAAGCCTGGGCGAAATTCCAAACAGCTTTGATGCTGTGGCTCTTTCTGCTGACTCTGCTAACGTGTATATTCAAGATAAAGCCACCGCAGATGCAATGGAGAGAAATGCAAACTCTGCTGCTGGCCTGTCCGAGGAAATTGAGGGAACGGAAGAAGAGGTCATTAGCCTAGTTGAAGCCTTTAAGGAGTTAATGGATTCAATGTATGGCGCACAGCTGGCGGAGAATAAGGCAGCTGATGCACTTGACACTTTGATTCAAGGGGCAGAGGGCACCTCTGGTGCAATGTTCGGTTTGACTCAATCTGCCAGGGAAAACTTTGGAAACTTTGTGTCCTTTATAACTGATGCAGTAGACGCTGCAGAAGCAGCAGGCGAGGGCGGTATCGGCGCAGTAGACAGAATAGTTGATGCACTTACTTCGATGGGAGATGCCGGTCTTGATACAGGCGAGGCATTTAAAGTTGCAAGGGTTGCGATAGTCGAAAGCCTAGTCGCTTCGAATGACGCATTCTTGGGCATTAAGGACGAGCTTTCTTCCGCAACTGACCTTAAGGGTTTGCGAGATATAATTAACGGATTCTACACTGCAAGACTTGCAGCTGAGGGATGGTCTTCAACGCTATACCTTGAGTGGCAAAGCGTAATTGGCGTTCTTACGGCTGGGTCGTCTAGATACGAAGCTGGACAAAACACTATTCGCACTAGCACTGCTAAGACGCTGACTGCACTAGAGAAGCTACAAGCTGCCCTGAAAAAGCTCTTTAGCTGGACAAACAAAAGAATGGACCTGCAAGATAGCATCAATTCTCTTGGAGATTCGCTTAAGGAAAATGGAAATACATTCTCAATCTGGAGTGAGTCCGGCAGAGAAAACGTAGGTGCCCTTTTGGACACCATTGATAACATGGCTGTTAGCTCAAATGGAAACATGCAGCTTTTTGCAAACCAGCTAGGAGCAATGAGGCAGGCGCTTGTTAAGGTAGGTGCACCAGCTAGCGCATTAAAGTACATTGATGATGCACTAAAAACAACTGGTAAAAGCGCCAAGGTTTCCACAAAGGAAGTTGATAACTTCTACAGAGAGCTCAGCGACAATGGTGACGCAAAGCGCTCACTTAGAGACGTTGCAAGTGCAGTTGGAGAAGTCCAGTCCGCTATTAAGTCTGGAATCGCAGCATACTTTGCTCAGCAAAATGCAATCGACGACATCACTCTTGGCTGGCTTGACATGGCAGATGCCTCGCAAGCTGCTCAAGATGCAATCGAGAACGCTAGTGAGTCTATTGACGACGCAAGGCAAGCGATTAGAGAAGCCAATGCCGAAATTCAAAACCTAACCGCAAAGAGCAAGACCCTTGAATATCAGCTCGGAATTGCAATTAAGTACGGAGATACAATTCGTGCAGATGAGCTCAGGGCGGAAATTGCTAGCATAAACTCCGACATTGCCAGCCAGCAAGATAACATTGCAGATTCCAATAGGGATATTGCAGATTCACAGGCTGACATCGCAGAAGCAAATGGTAGACTCGGCATTGGTTCTACAACCAGACAAATTATTGACCAAAATCGCGCCCTTGAGGAAATGGCCTCTAAGTACGGAGCCGCTGCTGCATGGATGCTTACAACTGCAGAAGAAGGAACAGACCTCAACGAAATTATAGACGACCAGACCGAAGAGTTCTACCAGAATGCCCTGCAAATGGGCTACACAGAGGAGAAGGCCAGAGAAGTCGCAGATGTTTTAAGGGACGAGTTAATCGCTTCGCTTGATACGGTACCAAAAGATATCACTACTGACATTTCGGCAGAAACATCTGCAGCCCTGTCAAAGGTTGAGAAGTTTGCCAAAGATGCTAATGCCAGATTGAATACAATTAGAGATAAAACAATTACCGTAACCACAATATATCAAAGTGGCGGAGGTAGCGCTGTTGGAGTTATACGTCGGGCTAGCGGTGGTCTTGTCACTGGACCGGGCAGCTCAACTAGCGATAGCATTGCAGCTAGACTGTCTAACGGTGAGTATGTTGTAAAGGCATCTGCTGTCAGTCACTACGGTGTAGACTTCTTTAACGCACTTAACCAGATGCAGACTCCTCCGGCCTCTATGGGCACAGTAAGCGTCAGCGGCGGTGGCTCACAGACTGTTTATCTATCGCCAGAAGACAGGCAGCTTTTGCGTCAAGCAATCGACAGGCCTGTTGCACTATATACTGACAACACGACAATTGCAAAGTCTGCTAACGCTGGCAACCAGATACTAGCTCAAAGGGGTATTAGATAATGGAACGTAAGGTATACTTCGGGAACGCTGTTAAGCAGCTCTGGATACCTGCACCCAGAACGGGCCTCAGCGCCTCTTCTGAGGGCTTTTTCTCCGATGCCCAGCTCCTAAGCGGTCGAGCCTTTGTTAAGCGCTCTAAAGCCAACCACAGGCGTTTCAACCCGGCCTGGAGTGGGTCGCTGAACGCAGCTTCTATAAATGACAGCCTACACACCATCAAGGACTTCTTTGACGGCATCTACGGAGACGGCCCATTCTACTGGCTTGACCCATTTGCAATTGACACCAACTTGCTACCACCGCACTGGGCTGCTCCGATGCTTAGCGGCAATGACTGGCCTGCTATTAGTTCAATCGGCACGGCTGCGCTAGTTGACACCGCATCTAACAGCCGCAACTATCCTTACAAGTCTTTACAGCTAAGTATGCCAGCAGAAATCAGTACAAGCACTTCATACTTAAGGTTAATTTTGCCCGAAGGCCAGCGCTTGCACTTCGGTTGGCATGGAACCCAGGACTCCGGTGAGGCAACGGTTGTCCTTAGGTGCCACGACAGGGACACGGGAGTTACCACAGATGTGGCAACCGAGCCGATGTCGGTTACCAGCGGGCTAAGGACCAATAAGAACATAAACGGCAATACTTACTCCATGGTAGATGTTATTGTGCAGAACCCTACTGCATCTACCAGCGTTATTTCTATCGCAGGCATGATTGCACAGGTCTTGCCTGATGTCTCATTCGTTGAACAAGGTGACTTTATTTCCGGCAGGGGAACAATGGGATTGCATTTTGCATCAGCACCTAGCATCACCTACCTGTCTGCCAAGATTAACGAGGGTCAGGTAGAGCTAGCTACGAACTTCATCGAGGAGTAAGATGACATCACTACAAGTAACTACGGGTAGCGGTGACTTCAGAGATGCCAGCTTAATCTCATTTAGCTATTCAGAGGATGCGACACCCTTTAGCCCCGCTAAGCTTGATGGCGGTACCGGTCAGGTAACTGCCCAACTTGTGCAGGATGAGGCAACTCGCGGCACAAGGGTGGCAATCAACAATAACGCCGACCTGTTTGACGAAGAGTATGGCACGGTTGGGATGACAATCAAAAAGCTTTCACTTAACAATGGGCTTGTCACTATTAACGCAAGTACTATCGAGTCACAGCTGGACGTTGACCGCACCGCACTGCCCCAGGGTAGCGATGCCGGTGGCTATACTCTTTCCGAGGCAATCATTTACTACTGCAGCCTAGTGGAAATTGAGCCCAACTTTGAGCCAAGCCTGCTTGCTAAGATTGAAATAATCGACATTGACTTTATAGGGTGGCAGGGCAACGTTTGGGAACACCTCAAGATGCTCTGTGCTGCTTACCCCGTTGATACAAACGGCGGCTTTATGGAGATGTATATCCTAAATGATGAACTATGGTTTAGAGAAGGTGGCATAACGCAACTCGATACAAGGAGTGCCTTTAGCGATGAGGCTATAAGCATAGATGCCTACGATTCTGCTCAGTACGTAGATGTCGTAAAGTATAATACTGATTATCGTGCGAATTCTCTGATTAGACAAGAAAATATTAGCACCCTGGACTTTGCAAACCTTGAGCTGGTCTCAATCACTGATTCCTTCCAGGTTAACGCCAACGAAAAGATTACCAGAAGGGTAACTGTTAACGCATCTCTAGAAAGCGTTGAGAATCCAATCCCCGTTCAGACCATTGCTTTTCCGGTAACCTATAGCCAATATGTAATCGTCGGAAAAGATGATGTTCCACTAACCCCCGCACAGTGGTTGGGCCAGGGCGGATTGGTTGAGGTCAGCCTAACTGAAAATCCAAATGAGATTGAGATTAGTATTGTGGGCGCGAACTATCCCGAACTTGAGCCATTTAAGATTGGTGTTGAATCATCTGGCAGTGAAGACTATCCGGCCTTTTATTTGAGGGGCACCGGGGTTTTCTTTGACAGGACTACTCAGCGTGTATATACTGGTGCACCTGATTCTGAAGTGCAAGAGTCAACTTTAATCGACAACCCGTTTATTACTAGCGATGAAGTATTCTGGCATGCTGCTGGTAGAATTGCCAAGGAGCTTTGTGGTCCGACCTTCACAGTCAGCCAGACAATACCATCAGGCTTGAACTTCGGCACAACCGTGGGTTCAATCATCACGGCGTTTGACTCTAAGTTTAGAATCGACAAGGCCAGCTACAGCCAATCAGGCGTTTCCATTGAGGGTCAGTCCTATGTAAAGCTATCGGACTTTAACTCAACTTGGTCCGGCGATACCTTTGAAGATTTTAACACAGCAATGGCCGGTATCAGATTTAATGAGTTTAGCGTAATTGCATTAACTAAGGAGTAACATGGTATTTCCACTAAACAACCTTCCAACCCAATCTAAATTCTGGGGACGTGAAGTAGAAAAAAAGATTACAAATCTAGAGGGCTCTCTTCGTAGTTCAGATATTAACAACACCACCCGTGACAGTCAGCTACAGGTAACCGCAACTCAGGCAGTTGTGGCAGCAACCCTTGCCCAGGGGGCAGCCCAAGATGCGGCCAATGCTGCAACCACAGCTAACAATGCAATCAATGGCCTTGGGTCTCTTGATGAGGCGAGTAGCACCTATAAAATCAATGCTGGCAACGTCACGATTGGCACACTGAATGCAATCAACATTAACGGTTCACAAATTACTGGTTCCACTTTATCTACTGCAGCCAGCGGCAGAAGAGTTGAAATTCAATCAACAAGCACCGCATATTATGACGAATCTAATAACTTTACTGGAAGAATTTTGGGAGCAGGAACTGACCGAGGTTCAACCCTTGAATTAACAAGTGGTGCAAGCGGTTTGTTGCAAGTCTGGAATGGCGGCGTTATTAGCTACGGGGCTGGCGGGACTTATGCTGGTCTCAGCGACAACGGATTTGCCGTTGGTGGTAATAGGCTTTACACAATAGGTGCAAATATTGAGGCCGATGGTGCCCTTATAACTACTGGAGCTCTAACAAGAACTGTTCTTGCTGGTGGCGGCACAACAGGGGCATCCGTTACTGACGGTGGCAACTTTGTGCGAACGTCTTCATCTCAGCGATACAAGACTGAAATACAGCTTCTAGACATAAACCTAAATGACCTCTACGCTGTAGAGCCAAAGACCTTCAAGCGAATCGAAGAAGTCGAAGAGCATGGTGAAGATGCAAATGTCTATCCTGGATTTATTGCTGAAGAACTCGCCGGCACGTCTTTGGATAAGTTTGTATTCTACAGTAAAGACGAAGACGGCAACTCCAGGCCAGAAGGCATTCACTATCCAGAGCTAACTGCGGCACTACTTTTGGCAATCAAAGACCTTAACGCTCGCATCGAAGCTCTAGAGACTAACTAGGATACAATAGAGATTATGGCAATTACATCGAAGGGTATCTACTACCCCACATCCACTGACACAATCACCCCGCTTGAGTCGGTGTTCTCAACCGTTGCCTCTAGCGTTGACGCTGCAATACCGCTGTCTGGTTCGGAGCCAGTAGTGTTTAATGGTACCGGCGCAGGCAACACACAGGTAGCAACAGTTACCTTCCCCTCCGAGCTGGCAACTGCGCCAGATAAAATCCAGTGCAGTGTGCGTGGTCCAGTTAGCGGCTCTAGCAGCTATGTTGCGAACGTAACTAACAGCACGACCACTAGCTTCACTGTTCTAATCTACAGGCTGAACTCGGGCGTTGCTCAGACTGTCAATATCGTTTGGTCGGTGATGAACTAATGGCAAGACTTCCTTTTCCAGCTAACACAATTACTGGAACATTCGGCTCGATGTCAGCTTACAGGCGTAAGCATGGCCTTCAACCACACTCTGGTGTAGACTTTGCACCTAAGGGCTCCAACGGGGGCAAGACTGCAATCCCCGCAGTTGCCAGCGGCACGGTTAAGTTGGTGCAGTGGAGCAATGTGCTCGGCTGGGTTCTTGTTCAGACGGTATGGGACGTCAAGAAGAAGAAGGCGGCATACGTTGGATACTGTCACCTCAAGGACGAGCCAAAGCTTAAGGTTGGGGACAAGGTGAAGGAGGGCGACACTATTGGAATAATGGGGACAACGGGCTCCGCATCAAGTGGAATTCATCTTCATCTCACAATCTCGTGGAAGTTAAAGGGCGTGTTCGGTATTACAGCCGACAAGTTTGATTTTGTTGAATGGGTGAAAACGCAGGAATCTCCTGCCACAAAGGGCGCAACAAAGAAGGCAGCACCCGCTGTCGTCAAAACCGTTAAGCCCGAGGTGAAGATTCTATATGCTTGCCCTCACTGCAAGAAGGAACTTAAGTGAACTTAAAGTCTATTTCAAAAAGAACATTCGCATACATTGTCCTCAAGGTTTCAGGCACCCTGGGTGGTGGATTTGTGTTTGGTATCGAGGTTTGGCAGGCAGCTGCTATGGCCGCATTCATCGGACTTATGGAGATTAGCGAAGAGCTATCCCGTGCATACGTTGAGGACGGGGACATCAGCGCAGAGGACGAAGACAGAATCTTCGGCAACGCCGCATCTGGCTACGATGACTCTGATGAAGAACTAATGTAATGAAAGAAAAAATCATGTTCATCCTGGCCGCAGGTGTGATGGTTGCTATACTTGTCGCAATTATCGGAGACTATGTAGTAGCAGGCATCGAGACCAGCGTAACTCGCGAGCCTGTTGAAGTATCGTCCGACGTTATGACCCTTGTTCAAACCGCTCTTGGTGGCGTCATCGGTATCATCGGTGGCTATTTCGGCGCTAAGGGAGTAAAGCACGACGACTCTGACCCTGAGGTCGGTTAATCGTGTCGGAGGAAAACAACAACAGAGACTGGGTAGAAGTATTAGTAGCAATTGGGCGCATTGAGGAAGGTATCAAGGGATTGCGCGAATCAATTGACCGTTTAGATAAGAAGTCAGACATTCAAGATGAAGCTATTGATAAGATGCAGTTGGAAATTCAGCAGCTAAAGACCCAAAGAAATACAACTAAAGAAAACATTGCCTTAGTAGCATCGTTTATTGCTATCGTTGCTGCTCTATCAAGTGTCCTGGGCAACTGGGGCGGTTAGAAAACCCGACAAGACAAAACCCCCCAGCTAGAGGTGACTGGGGGGTTTTGCTTTTGCTTAGTCTTCTTGGTCTTCGTCTTCGTCGTATCTAAACTGAGCTGCCTCAGCCTTTACTGCCTCTGCGTCAAACAGGTAATGCGACTCACAGAACGGGCAGGGCTTTTCCTCTGTGCATATTCTGTCGCAATGCTCGCACCAGAAGTTGTTGTCCTCAGAGCCGGCAGCCACAACTGGATTACCGCAGCCACACACCATTAGTACAGAGAGAGTCATTCCCGTCTGTTCGTCTATCATTGTATAGCCGAAGTAATCAAGTTCCGGCTTTAGTTCTGGTTCGGCAGTCAGCTTCAATTTCTCTTTTGGCAGAAGCAGCCTAGCTAACCACCGTCTAATCATATGTTTCTGGTGGTAGTTCTGTTAATCGAAATCGGACCACGTTGCCATTTTCCACAGTTCTGACACTGGAATCTTTGGTAAGTTCCGGATGCAGTAACTGCAGTTCCTCTGCGCTGCAGGTCCTGTGAGGCGCAGGCCAAGCAACCAGACTCCAGCCCATCGTGAAGCAATCTGTTTGGATGGTTAGTAATCCATGGCTTTAGCTTCTCGTATAGGTCAATTAGAAGATTAACATCTTGAATCTGATACTTCTTCATCTCAACCCAGGACTTAGAATTACCAGCCATGCAACCAAGCCACAAGTCAAAGCCCGAGTGCTTAACCTTAGCTCCGACACCCAACTTCTGTGACACATAGTCAAGCTTGTTGCTTGGGAACTTGAACTGTGACTTAACAGTTAGCATTAAGTCCATTTCCTTGTAGGGTGACGGTGGCAACATGCCGTTCTCAATAAACTCACGCTTCAGGTGCTTAGAGTCAAACGCCTTAGAGTTCCAACCTACTAGGACATCAGCTTCATCAAGTAGCTGATGGACAGTACGCAACATTTCTTCTTTACCGTCGTGAAACTCGGACTTGAAGATAACCTTCTTCTCGCCGTACCAGCGAGCGCCGAAACATAACATCTCAGTTGACTCAATGATTTGGCTGATGGCTATGTTTTGGTCCCAGAGGCCCCAAGTGTGAGCAGTTATTGGACTTGTTTCAATATCTAAAAATAGAATCTTCATTATGTTGCCCACCCGTCTTTAAGTACTTGCTTATTCTTTAAGTTTCTCATATAAATTATACCATGGCGCACCGCATCGTTTGCATGCGGCCTGCCCGGTGAATGAAGATTCATTTTCTTTAGCACTGAGTCTTCACATAGTGGTTTCTGGGTAGGTTTTTGATAAACAATATCGAGAGTAGCCTTAGGCCAAAGTGCCTCTATCGCTCCGATAATGTAAACGGGACTTAGCTCCGGAAAGATGCCAGCCCTGAGGTCAAATGACTCACAGACAATAGTATCTAATTTGATAAACTGTCCTTCATCCCAGTGCCAATCCAGAAATCCCTGCAGCCCATTGGGCACCTGCTTCTTCCACATCAACTCATATTCGTGAGCTCCGTGGTCGAACAGGGCAAGGCCCGTGGTGCCACCTGGGTCAATTCCTAGCATTGTCTTCATGTAATCTCTCCTCCTTCATCTTAATAATCTGAAGCATTTGATAACAAGCTACCGACAGTGGGTACCTAAAGCCCAACTCGAACTTCATTGCGTGGAATGCAACCGCTTCTTCGTCGAACCTCACTGTTTCAAATTTAGCTTTTCTGCTATAGTTATCCATTAAGCCACCACCTCCAAATATGTTTTACGATTATCAACAACTTCACCCACCCTGGCCTGTGACCTAAGGGCTTCAATCATGTCGTCGAATTCTCTCTTCTTCTTATTGTTGAACTTGCGGTAAGCCTCTTCATATCTAACCCTGCCACCTCGGTCAACTATGAATGCCTCAAGCCTGTCTACGTCCCTCTGCCATTCAGATGCAGAAATAGCACCAGCCATCCGCACAAGGTTCTCGAACCACTCTTCTGAGTAGCTGATAGCAATCAGCATATGAGACAGCTTAACTTCATCAGACTTCTCGTGCATGGCTAGCAGAATTGCGCACTTCCAAACAGACAAAGCCAGTCGCTGACGGCTAGGCTCTATGGACTCCTTCTCAGAGTGTGACTCTGCGACGTTCCCCATCTCCCACTTGTATTGGTTGAATCTGTTAAGGGCAGCATCGCTCAGTCTAATTGGCCTTGGGTTGGGCTGCCCCTTCTTCTGCCAATAGGTAACTGAATCAAACAAACCCTTTACCATGCTGTCCAAAACTGCATCCTTAACAACAACCTCATACTCATCTGCTTGCTGAATGTCCTCTAGCTCACGGCTTCTCTCAGGTGCATCAGCAGTTACATAGATGAACCTAGCCAAGAATCCGGAGCGGAAGTACTCGGTTGTTAAAACGTCGGCAACCTTGCTGGTGATACCCATCAAGTACATGATGAAGTTAGTCTCAGCACGTTCACTCTGTCGCTTGTCCTTAGAGGAACGAATCACCACAGGAACCTGCCCGTCATATAGCTCGGTGAATCGCTCAGCAGCTGAGGCCATGTAGGTCTTGTTCATGAAGTCCTTGAACATGCCCTGCACCTCGTCTCTGTGCAGCAGGCTGGTCTTCTTGTCACGCTCAGCAAGGATTGCAGTCACACCTTCAGGCGTTGCATCGGAACCGATATCAATCTGGTAGCCACCAAACTTTTCATAGTTCCTGATTAGCCTAAGCATCAGCTGTCGGCTGGTGGACTTACGGGTTAGCGTAGTTTCACCAAGCACCATGAACCAAAGGTTGAGCCCCATCTTGCCGTACCTTGGCACAGCGTATCCCCAATCTGAGAATACTGCAGACAGTGCGGTAAACGCGCTGGCAATCTGATAGCTTACAGCACCGTCAGTCTTGGAGCCGGCCCACCTGACGTATTGGTCGATGAAGGTAGGATTAAGGCTTACCACATCACGTTCTTCAGGCGTAAGTAGCGACACCTCTACCTTTGCAAACTTTGCAGAGGGAGTGTCAGATGTAATAGGTTCTGGCATGTAGTCGTCAACCTCTTGGTTGAAGCTAGACTCGGCTCGCTGAACCTCACGCCACAAGTCCCCATCGGCATCCATTCGCTTAGGGCGGTCAGGGCTGTGGTACTTGTTACACTTGGCGTGGCGGGCTACTACAAACACTTCTTCAGCAGTTAGGCCTTCGCGGAACAGCTCAAGCTCCAGCTTCCACAGCAGGCGTGACAGGTCAGCATTGTGCCCTGGACTCTCCATGTAAAGGCCAACAACCTGAGGGTTGTGGTTTAGTTTCTCCAGTACCTCAAGGATAGGAGGAAACCCAGCAGGCATAGGGGCCAGTGATAACTCACGAATCGGCTCTACTTCTACGTCGCCGTAGACCTGCTCAATCTGTTCAAATGTATATACTTCACCGGTGCTTGTTGCCTCAATGGCCCAGCCCTCTTCACGCTTTAGGTTGCGAGTGTTGGGGATGCGTAGTAGCTTAGTGGTATTCCATCCGGACTTGTCACAGCCTTGGTGTTGGTGTGCGTAAGCAATCTTCTTAGACAGCAGTGCGGCCTCGTGTGGCTCAACTTCACCATCAAGCATCCAATAGGTGTGCCAGCGTCCCTCTGAGGTTTGCACAGAGATAGAAGGCTGGAGCATGAAGTTCTCAGGCTGGCATGAGTCTGCATCAGCGTAGATTACGTGAACAGTCTTGGCGTTCTCCTTGATGCGACGAGGAGCATTGAATAGAATAGGTGAGAAGTAAACGTCTTCCATCGCATACTTGTTCGCAAGCTCGACCATCTCGTGCTTCTGCTCCGGGTACTCAAAGAACTTCTGGTCAGTCAGGTCGCCAGTGCTGGCTCCCCTAACAACCATGGTTGCAATGCCAGTTGCATCACCAAAGATGGCGGTTAAAAAGTCTGCTGTTTTCATTCTCCTCCTTTCTATATCCTCCTGTTGATTTTTGTGGTGCCCCAGCTGAGAATCGAACTCAGCAGTCCATGAGTAATACGGGAGGAGGGGAGGATGGACTATCCAATTGGGGCTAGTGTGCGTTATGCAGTCGCACCCCTGCCCTGGCTATACGGTTACCAGGTTTCCTGACCGACTGCAGTTGCGCCCAGCGAGGACAATACATCGCTAGCCGTAGTCGGAGCATCGAAGCCTGAGACTTCATTGCGTGGTGCGCCGTTGAGGTCTGAACCTACCTTGACGCGGACACCGATACCCTTACCAAGGATTTCACCGGTTATTGGTACCTTGAAGTTACCAGCCTTTACATCGTAGCCCAACGACTTGAAGAAAGCGGCTGCTTTCCATGCATCGTTTGCCGCATACAGCGGGACGTAGCTAAACACACGACGGTTCTCGTACTGTCCCTCAGAGATGCGGAACTGTACGTTGAAACGTGGCTTGCCCTCGTTTGGGCCTGAGCGTACTGTCTCTTCCTTTACGTCAAAGACAGTTGCGTTGTACGAACCAGCGGGAATTGCTTCTAGTGAACCAGTACCCTTGGACGCGAGGCTATCCTCGCTAAATGAAATAGTGTAACCCATTACTTACCTCCTTTAATTAGTGAATAGATTTTCTTCAAGCTTGGCTCCGTAATAGTCGGTGGCAAGTTGAATCGGTTCTTGGTAACCAAGCGGTCAGAAGACTCGACGACCAGCACTCGTTCTGCTGTACCGTCCTCCTTCTTCTGGGCGGTTAGGTAACCAATGATATCCGGGATTCCTGGAAGGTCCTTCTTAGACCCACCTGGGATGTTAGGCACAATCTTAACTGCGCCAGTGCTCTCATCCTTTTGCTCTTCAGCGTGTGTCAGGATGATGGCAGTGAATGGTGCGGCATGCAAGGCTCGGACTGCATCATTAGCCCAAATCTTCAGGTCGCCCCACTTGCCGAACTTGTTGCCCTTGTTCTCTGGCTTCTCGCCAAAGGACTTTTCTGCCCTGTCCATCGCAACACCAAGGGTGTCGATGATGACAGTCTTGTACTTGTGCTTGACGGTTAGCAGGTCGTTTAGTACCTTGTCAAGCTTGTCGTGGCTATCGGCGCTGATTACGTCAACGTCCTTCCAGTCACGTGCAATTGCGGATGCGCCACCCTCAACATCAATCAGCAGCACAGGCTTTAGCTCAGGTATTTCTGAGGCCGATGCGGCCAGCCAAGTCTTGCCCTTACCTGCGTCGCCGTAGATTAGGATAGTCTTGGGTGCGTTTAGAGCCTCTGCCTTGTGAATGAATTTAGAGAAAGACAGTTCCGGAAACTCGGTTGCCTTAGGTGTTGCTGGTGTTGCTGGTGTTGCACTTGGTACTGCTGGTGTTGCACTTAGTGTTTCGCCCATGTTTTATTTCCTCCTTGTAGCTAGGTTATAGATTATACCAGACCGTTTATTGCGCAGTTGAAACAGTTTGCATCCCCTGCGTAGGACTCTGGGTGTACTCCTGAGCGTAGCTCATCCCAAAGTGTTTCAAGCCTTGTCCATAGTTGCAGTGCCGAATCCTCCTGATATTCAAAGTCTACCACAACAATGTCTGCTTCGTTAGTTCCGTCGCGACTGATGAATGCAAGTGCAATCGTTTCAATCTCAACGCCCATGTTGCTAAGGCCCCATGCATACAGCTGGCCCTGCGCCATGTACTTCTTCATGGTGTACTCTGTCTTTGCGTTTATCACACCAGTGTCAAGCCACTTCTGAATCCGCTTAGCCTCATCTCGCTTGGTTGTCTTCCAGTCAATCAGGTGCTTGTCCTTAACCAAAGCCAAGTCCGGTTTACTGGAAACAGTTCCATAATCCTGGAGCTCACCAAGAATAATCTTCTGCTCAACCATGCAGTCCTCAAGCTCAGGGAACTGAGCTAGGTCTGCCTTGTCAATTAAGTCCTCAATCAACAGGTGCACAGCTGTGCCAATCTTACCACCTAGCCAGTACTTGCTTGGCTCCTGTGGTACACCAGCCAAGGCCATGGCCAAGTGCTTAGTGCATGGATTAGATATCTGCGAAGCCCCTACCTTGCGTTGTTTATCACGCTCGGTCTCACTCTGCAATAAGCCAATCAACAGTTCCTTCGTCTTCAAACCAGTCATGCCCACGCTTGTACACCTCCTCCGTAAAGTTTACGCCACCCCATATGCCGTAAGTTTGTTTGCTCTCTACCGCAAAGTCGAAGCATTGCTTCAACAGTGGGCAATTGTAACACAGTTCCTCTGCCTTGTCAAGCGACACAACCTCTGGCGTGTCGAATGGTTCGGGGTTGACCTTGCATGGAGTGGCTAGGTCTGTCAGGTTTTTCTGTAAATCAGCATACAGATTTTTCTGTAAGCCCACCAACAGAAGCTCGTCTGGTATCTGGAAGTTCTCAATCACGATGGACTTCTGCTTTACCTTACCGGCCCTCTTGTTCTCTTGATACTTCTTCCTTGCGTACTGCCTTCGGCATTCTCGACAGACCCTGGTCTTATCATAGGGACGAATGAAAGTATTCTCTACTGTGAATTCATGTCCCTTAGAACAGTGAGTACCCTTAGCCCGCTTGCGCCCCCAAGGGTTGGTCTTGTCTGCTTCTTCCCATACGTACTCTACCATTTAGTAATCCTCATCTATGTCGTATTCGTGGACGGTAACTGAAACTTTCCTGTTGGTTGGCTGTGGTGCTGGTGAGAATAACATTCTGATTCCAACATATAATATGTAGATTTTCATCCACACAAAAATTAGAGCAACAACAATAAGCGGAAGAATAATAATAAACCCACTGAACACTTCCCAAAAATCGTACAACTAATCCTCCTTCAAGCTTGCCCGCAAGTCCAGCTCTCGCTGGAGTAGCGTATCTAATTGTCCCTCGTCATAAGTGTCACGTGCTACGATGTCGTACACCTGCACCACTCTCTTCTGTCCGCGTCTGCGCACTCGGTCAAGCACCTGCTGGTTTAGGATGTTGCTGTCGCTGTGACTTAGCCACACCACTGTACGACAAGCATCCTGCAATCCATCCACGCCCTCAGCAATCGCCGGAATCACAGCCACAATGAATCTAACATCAGCGTTTATGAACGCTTGCTTAGCTTCCTCGCGTTGCTTCTGACTGGCAGTGCCACTCCACTCGAATGCCACACCATCACCATACTTAGCATTGAGCCGGTCGGTCACTATCTTAGCGTACTTCTGGCTGTCTGTCAAGACCAGCATCTTCTCATTCGGGTTGTCTTCAACAATCTCCAGCAGTGCTTGGTACTTGGTGGACACTGCGTCATCGGCAAAGTATACTGAATCATCGTCCCTAATGCTTGGCACAGCTAGGGTCATCTGCCTAAGCCTAATCCTAGCAGCGATAGGCACCTCCGCAATTAGCGGGTTGTCCTTTAGCCAGACTACCAAGTCCTTCTGAAACTTCTGGTATAGCTTACGTTGAGCTGGCACTAGGTCTACATACCTAACCTCTTGCACCATGTCAATGTTGTAGTCAGGCTCTAGCCTCACATAGCAGGGCAGTGTGTTGGCGAATGCTCCTGGTTGCTTCTCTCCTACAATCTCCACGTTACTGAATGGGTTGTACTTGGTCAGCGCCCACTGCTCTACCCATTTCCAGAATGACTTAGGCACAACCTTATCGTCGGGCCATAGGAATCTGGTGACTGCCCAGAATCCTTCAAACCTATTACCGAATGGCGTACCGCTCATGGATATCTTGAACCCAGCCTTCAGGGTCTTGGCAACCTTGAATGATTTGCTTGCTCGGTTCTGCATGAAGTGGCACTCATCTACCAACACGATGTCCGGTGTAATCTTATGCCACTCTTTGGTTCGGAAGTACTCGCGCCCAATAAAGTACCATCCAGAAGCAGACTCGCTTAGCTTTCTAAAAGACTCACGCCCTTTGGTGCTACTGTCTATCTTGTGCAACCCGTCTGCTGTGTAGTCGGTCTGCCTCTGGATGGTGTCGTGCCAGCCCCAGTAAGTGTTCAGGGGTGCAATGATTAGCACTGTCTTCGCACTTAGGCGAATAGCCACCTCGGTTGCCATTAGGGTCTTGCCGGTACCCATCAAGCTCGCGTTTAGTGCGGCGTTGGTGGGTTCTGCAATCATCTTCTGAATGGCAACTTCCTGCTTTGAATCAGGCGTTAGCTTGGGCAGCTTGGCTCTCATTGCTCTCCTCTCTGTGACACTCACAGCTACAGTCTACGGTGACTGCTGTGGTCTGGCAATTATTGTGGTCTGCCATAAGGCACCACCCAAACATTCCGTATTGCTTGGGTGGTAGTTGGTCTTCTTGCTTGCGCTTAGATGTCGGCAAGCGGGTCGGAGTAATCGTCGTCTAGGAAGATGTCAGGGTACAACTGCTTGACTCTCTCTTCTGCTGTTGAGAACAACTCAAAGTATTCTCTTCCGTTAGTGCGTGGTGCACTGACCCATAGCTCATACTCGTTGTCGAATCCGAACTCAATCTCTCTACCTACCTGCTCGGTGTAGTACTCGCTAAGGTTAGTTGCCTCTTCGAATACCTCAAGGTATCTATCTTCCTGCATCCAGCACCTCCCTGACTACGCCTTCCCTGTACAGCACAGACTGAACCCACAGGTCGCCGTCTACTGCTGTTATGTTCTCTCCGTCATCGTCAATCGTGAATGTCGCTTCACCTGTCTGCTGGTCAGCACCGAATGCTACAATCCTAACCGATAGCTGGTCACCGTACTTGGCAACCCGTAGGGCAGATTTAGGTGCCACGCTGTCATCATCCACTCCGGCATCCTGAATCAACTTCTTGATAGTCGCGGGGTCTGAACTGCCATAGACTTGGCCTATCTGTCGGGCGGAATGTCCCTCAATCAGTGCCAACCTAATGGCCTCAATCAGTTCGTCATAATAAGGCGCTGTCTCATTGGCGATAAAGTCTGCAACCTTCTTGCGGGCTTCCTCTACTGCCACCTTGTGCTTGCTCCTGGCCTGTTCGACAGCAGTTAGTCTGCCTGTGTCCGGCTTAGCTACTCTTGCCATTCTGGTTCCTTCCTGTCCTCAAAGTAATGTACTCCCTCTTCACAATCAGGGCAGATATACCATTCGTCTGCCACCTTGTTGTCATTGAAATAGACACTCTCTGTCCACTCGAATAGGCAAGCGGGGCACTCTATCGTGCGGTCTTCATCGGTTGAGAAGACTCCTGAACCCATCCAAGTGTCTCTCACGATGCGTCAAACTCCACGACAATAATGTCATTGGTGTTGTGTGGCTTCTTGCTAATGTAGTAAGCAATGCGGTTCACGAATGCCTTGCCGTTCACCACTACTGAATCCTCATCGCCATCAACTAGAGTCCACACGAACTGCTCTGGCATAGAGTTGATATAGTTCAAGTCCTCGCCGTAGGTCTCATACATCCGCTCTTCAGGGTCGTAGGTCTCATACCATTCTTCATCGCGTATAGTAATTACTGGTTTGACTGTCATTAGTAGCTCCTCCAAACTTTTAGTGTCCATCCGCGTAGCCTATCATCAAGTAGGTAATCTGTCAAGGCTCTCTCTAGCCTTACGAACTGAAGCTGAACCCAGTCCTCGCTCTCCCTGTCATTGAATCCCTCATAGCTATCAGGGTTGTTCGCGATATCTCTGGCCTTCATAATCGCATCAGATATATCGCTTCGGTCTACCATTAGTTCGTACTCATCTGACTCCGGCTCTCCTGCAAGCTCCCATAGGAACCTGTCAATCGCACCGCCCTTGTGCCATGTTGCAATCGGGATGCTAATCTCAATGTTGCGGGTCGCGTTGTGTCGTACCCCAATGTCTAGTGGGATAACATCCTCTAGCGCCCTGGAAATCTCATCGTATTTACTGCCATCTAGTGCCTCAAATAGATAGTTGGTTGCTCTTAGGTAAGTTGATAGTCCCATTAGTTTCCTCCTAGTGTAATCTCATATGCTGGTAGACTGTCTAGCCATCTCTTGATAACGGGTGGTGTGTCGCCTTGGCGTAGGTAGTCGGTGGTGTCCCAAAAGTCCACGTCCCAATAGCTCCGAACCTCGTGCCAATTCTCCACGTCTAGAATGTATCCTATGGCCTGTCGGTATCGCTTGTCTTGCATCGGTAGCCTTAGAATCAAGTCACCTGTATCCACATCATAGTTCTGAGTGAAGTAGCTGTCGTGGGTCACCTGTAGCTGGTACGGGATTACCTGTAGTACATCCTCATCTTCCTCGGTGTATAGGTGAATGTCATACACTACTGTCTGTGCCATCTTACTCCTCCTCCGTAAACCTGTTGTAATCTAGCATAGCACTAATCTTCTCAATTAGCAAGTCAATTTCGTAATCAGAATTCAGTGGGGTCATAGTCTGCCCAACTCCCTTCTCCATGTTCG
>Ga0099851_1000368_pt1 | contig 18652 bp, 14 predicted proteins | sample CB_VirMetaG_6_FD_78176 | JGI IMG/M metagenome (GOLD analysis project Ga0099851, IMG submission 78176) | Freshwater to marine saline gradient viral communities from Chesapeake Bay - CB_1508_2 Viral MetaG | ecosystem: Environmental > Aquatic > Marine > Coastal | place: USA: Chesapeake Bay... | reverse complement strand
GGTGAAATATTTTATTTTGATGCCTCAATTACAACAACATATTCATTTATTGTGTATAGGTAAAAAATGTCAGATAGAATTCACGTAAACGACATTGGTACTCAAATTATTCTAACCGTACTAGAAGATGGGGCGGCTTATGATATATCGTCAGCTACCACCTTGCAGATAATCATTAAAAAACCAGATACGACCACTTTAACAAAAACGGCATCATTTTTTACTGATGGAACCGATGGCAAAATGGTTTATATTTCAGTTTCTGGAGATTTTGATGTTCCCGGATATTATAAAATACAGGGAAAAGTAATTATTGGTGGATCAACTTTTTATACAACAACTAGCACTTTTAAGGTTTATTGTAACCTGTAGGAGTTAACATGAGTTGGCAAGGCGAAATGATAACGATTGTGCGTCACTTAGTTGATGACGTTGATCAAACCAACTATACATACAGCGATGAAAGACTAGAGACTACAATTTTAGTAGCCGCTCAGATAGTTGTATTAGAGCTTACTTTTGAAAATACGTATGTTATTGATGTGGAACAGTGTACTTTAACGCCAGATCCTACAGACCCAACAACATCGCTGGCAACAGCAAATAAAGATGACGGGTTTATAAATCTGGTATCACTAAAAGCCGCTTGTATAATACTTGGAAGTGAGTTTAAAGCGAATGGACTAAAGGCCGTTAGAGTAAGCGACGGTCCATCCAGTGTTGACATGACGGCAATTGCGGGCAATCTAAAGTTCCTTTACGAAAACGCTTGCAAGAAATATGAAGAGTATAAGATGAACTTTGTGGCCGGAAACATTAACGGCGGCGGTCAGGCGATTCTTAGTCCATATTCTCCGGGTAGTGATGCTGTTGGTCGCTACGCAGATTACAGAAATTATTATAGATAGGTGTAAAAATGGCAGATGTTTTTCAAAAATGTATAACGGCAAATGATTACAAGCAGGGTTCTTGTGTTATTAACGTTCAGATTGGGGCAACCGGAATTCCGGCAAACAATGTTCTTGATCCTGTTCATAACAATATTGATCAGATTCCGGCACAAACCGGGCTACTAGATACAAGATTTGACGATATTACTTATTACACAACGTAAGGTATAAAATGTCAATAACAATACCATCCGGGGTATTTGCCGTATATGCAGATGCCGCAAATGCAATGCTTGCAACAACTGGTTTTGGGGTTGTGTGTAAGCTCGTATATTTAAATAAAATTGAAACGATGGATGATTCAACACCGTCTTTTAGACAGAAGAAGGTAATGGATTTGCAAAGATCTAATACTTCGGGCGGGTTTGGTCGGGGTGATTCTAATTTTAGAACGGTCGAGCAGACGGAAGATATTACTCTAAGGGTTTACTGGAGTAAGAAAGATTTCAAGAAATATGGAAATATAGAACTACCGGACGGGGCTGTTATGACAATCGGGAATTATTCCGACTTAACGGCAATCAATAGAGCTTCTTTTTTATTGATAAATACGTCCCAGACAAATAATCAAGACTGGAAGTTTGAAAAAGTTGCCGAACCAACAATTCACGGATTAGACGGCAACTACCTTATGTGTTACTGGAACAGGGTCTAATGGCTAAAGTAAGGGTTATAGAATCCAATAGTGAAATAGAGGGTAGAATACTTTTCGCCTTCAGAAAACGTGTCGATGAAGCCATAACAAAATCTTATAACGGAATTAGGTCTAGAGTCTCCAGTTTAGTAAGAGACGCGGTTTTAAAATCACCAACAACGCTGTCCTTATTATCTGGACAGCTTAAAGCGGATTTTGGTTTAACCACCGAACTTGCTAATGTGGCCGTTTCATCCTTGGTTGTTTTAGTTGGGGATAATGTTCAGGTTGACTTTGTAAAAAAGCAGAAGACCGGCCTTAACTTTTCTATTCTTATTGCCTTAGACGCGATTGACAAAATTGATATTAAGGCGGTTGTTGGTGGTTCTTATGAGAGTTATGGAGAAAACGGAGTAAGTGTAATTAACTGGCTTGAATGGTTATTAACAAAGGGAACCCAAGTAATTATTCCCGGATTTTCAGTAGAGTATGTTAATTCCCCAAACAGTAGAAGTGGACTGGCTGTTATGCAAGAGGGCGGTGCTTTTAGGGTCGCCCCGGAACATGCCGGTATTCTAACTGATAACTTTATAACAAGAGCAATTATTGGTGTTTCGCCGCAAATAGCAACAATCATTAAAGAAGAGTTGAAAAAGGCACTATAATGGCATATTTAAAAGGTTTTACAAATCTTGGCGATTCTACCATCACCAACCACGTGAGGGAGAACCTTCTTTCTTTTCTTGATTACGGGCTTATTGAGAAGTCAAATTTTGAAAATGTAGAGATTCCAAGTTCGGGCTATTATGATGGATTAGATCATAAGCTGAGACCAGTTAGTGATCCAAGATATACTGACGGGCAGGTTTGGGAATCCGCAAGAGCAAATTGGGTTTGGGAGAGCGGGGTTGGTGCTTTAACAAGTACGGACAATGCTTATCCCGGAGTTTCCGGCGTATATGTTGGCGGAACATTTTATCCGGTATCGACAACTGGAACCTATGCACATCACATTAACCATCCTATGGGTAGAGTTGTTTTCGATTCTGCCATTTCAACATCATCAGACGTTCAATGTGAGTATAGTTATAAATATATAAATGTAGTTAAAGTTGATGGATTACAGTGGTTTTCTCAGATACAGAAAAATTCTGAGAGATCCGATGACGCTAATTTTATTGGTAATAGCGGCGAATGGGCCGTTCTGTCAGAAAATAGGCAGCAGTTACCAATGATTGGTGTTGAGGTTTCACCTATCAGAAGAATGGAGCCTTATCAACTTGGTGGCGGTCAAACTGTTTTCACTGACTTCTTGTTTCATTGTGTTGCGGATAATATGTATGACAGAGATTTTTTGGTTGATCTAATTTGTTTGCAAAACCAGAAAGTTTTTGATTCCTTTGATTTAAATGATGTCGCAACTAACAACGCTTTTCCATTGGATTATCGCGGTGTTCCTGTTTCTGGAGCTTTAAGGTATCCAGATCTAGTTAGCACCTATACCGGAATACACATAAGACTGGTAAATTCACGAATAGATTCTATGTATTCTCTCACTCCAGACATACATGTTGGAACTGTAAAAGTTACCACGGAATGTATCTTGTTTGGAGTATAGATAATTGTGAAAAAGCTTTTTCTAAAAATTTAATATGGAGTTTTAATTATGGCATTTGCAACTAATACAAACACGAGAGTGTTTTATGCTATGCAGGGCGTAGCTGTAGGCGACTTAGGTGCTACAGGCGTTGTGGATAGCTGGGAACCGGGAGAAAGCGTTCTTAATGGCGATACGCTACTTATGATCGTTCACGGTTTACAGAGTTGTGGTATTACCACAAACTTTAACCTAGAAGAAATTTTCGAACTTGGACAGCTATCTCTTTACAACAACAGAGAAGATGTTCCAGACATTGAAGTAACAATGGAAAGACTTCTTGATGGTTATAGCCTATTGTACCATTTAGGTACTGTTGATGCGTCTACACCAACACTTACTGGTCGTGGAGATGCAAGGGCCGATGTTAGATTGGCTGTTGGTTTAACTACGGACACTTCTGTTAGGGCCGGTAATTCAGGTGTTGCTGAGCTTTACTGCTCAGGTATGTACGTAAACTCAGTTTCTTACAACCTTTCAACTGATGGAAACTTTACTGAATCCGTTACTTTTGTTGGTAACGATAAAGAGTGGCTATCTGGTAATGATGGTGACGGACTATTAGTAACTGCCGGAACGGTTATCGATGCTTTTGCAGAAGACGTTTTCGGTAATGACGCTCCTGTCACTGCTACCTCAAACGTTCTAAGACGTGAAAACGTTGTTATTGGTAGCGATGGTATTACTCTTGGTGGAACCGTATTCAGAACTGTTGTTCCTTCATTTATTGAAGGTGCAAGTCCCGGTGCTACTGGAGTTGAAGGACCGGGAGGAACTGGATTAAGTACACTATGTTCTTATATTACTTCCGGTGGAACCCTTCACCTTAACTCATTCTCCGTTAGTGTAGAGTTGTCTCGTGAGCAGATTAATGAGTTGGGAACCAGACTTCCATACAATAGATATCCATCATTCCCGGTTTCAGTAAGTACAGAACTTGAAGTAACTGCTGTTGGTGGCGATAACATTGACGCACTTTCATCTAACGCATCAAACGTTAGCGACCACTCAATCCAGATTGTTTTGGATGACTCAACTGTAATCCAGCTCGGAAACAAGAATAAGGTTAACAGTGTAAGTTGGGGTGGTGGTGATACTGGTGGTGGTAACGCAACAATTAGTTACAGCATGAGCAACTCAAACGATTTCGTCGTTTTGCACTCTGGAGATCCTATCAATCTTACCGCTGATAATTACTTTAAAAACTGGTTCTAAGAAATTTTTGAAGACCTCGGGTCTCTTCGGAGACCCTTGGTCTATCGGATTAGGAAATGGAACGCGATAATATCAATCGCTTAATGTCTGGAATCATAATAGTCAAGTTTAAACGGTTTAATATTTTTGTTAGACCGTTTTCTGTTATAGACAAAACGGTTTCAGACGTAATAGCACAAGAAGCGTATGAGGACGCATTTTTCGATGGAGTCCTAACAAATGATGACATGATTAAGTTAGCCACTCAAAATGGATGGTGGTCAGAAGAGAAGGAAGACAAACTAAAGAAATCACAGGAAGACCTTGATCAAATGAAGGTCGATTACTATAAGAAATTTTTCTCTGAAACAACAAGGAACTTCATCAAAAGAAGCATTGATGATCAGGTTAAGCTGATAAACGAACTTCATGAAGAGAAGAATCTTTTTTTCGACAAAACGTGTGAGTCACTGAAGAACTATGCTAGGACTACTTATCTTCTTGAAAAATCATCGTATGTAAACAATGAGACGCTGTTGGACGGGGAAGTTAGTGTATACGCCTTACTAAAAAGATATTTTGAAGGCTTATTACCGGATGAAAAAATTAGGAATGTTGCCAAAAGCAATGAATGGAGAGTGCTATGGGCATCATCTAAAAATTCATCAAACCTGTTCGTCCCGTCTACACATGATTTGACTGGTGAACAGGTTTCTTTGATTTCATGGTCAAGGTTTTATGACAACGTTTATGAATCAATGGAATGTCCAAGGCAAGAAATAATAGAAGATAATATAGCACTGGACGGTTGGGCGATTCAACAGCAGCGGGAAAGAGAGAAGGAACAAAAACAGCGGGATGCGGAGAAGATGATACCACAGTCAGCGGGAAATGCAAATGAGTTATTTATTCCGGTTAGAAACCAAAAAGAAAAAGAAGACATTCTATCGCTAAACAACCCGGAAGCAAAGTCAATATTAAAATCAAAACATAAGCAGTTAACGGAAGAGGGTCGGGTAAAGGAAAAGGACTTGACCCACGTTAAAAACACTATACAGATGCAATGCAATCAACTAAACAGTAAAGGAAAAAGATAATGGAAAAAATTATCAGCGAGAGGTCCGCAAACAGGCTTTCAAAAGAAATCAAAAAGCGGATAGAAACAACAATGATTGGGGCACTTGCTTCAATCGAGGATCATCTGGGACCGCTATGGGGAATAGATTCCGAAGACCCAACAAGGGAGCAGTTGATAATCAAAGGTATTTATGAAGAGCTGAGATCTGAAATCTTAGACAAAGGTAACAGTCAAATTAGGGCTATAGAAGCCGAACTAGCAAATTATGATGTTGTTTGGAACAAGTATCATATTAACATTCCAATTAAAAAAGGATAAGGGAAATGCAAGAAGAAAAAGTATTTGAAATTGATGGTCGTCGCTTATACATTAAGAAGTTGAATTCTAAGATGGTCATTGAAGCACAGAAGGTTTATACCAGATCATTCAAGCAGGCTATTGAGGATGGTGCTATTCTAAAAAAGAGCTTGGAAGACCATATGAGGCGTCAGGGACTGTGGGATGATGCTAAGCAAGAAGAATACAGGGAGTTAATTAAACTCAGTGCCGACATCGAGTTCAAGATTAAGAACCGCGAATACACAAAGGCTAGTGAGCTAAGAGACAAGTCAATAGAACTTAAAAAAATCCGTGATAAGATTTCGGCCCTAATGTCAGTTCGTAACTCAATGGATAGTGTTACGGCTGATGGACGTGCCGACAATGACAGATTTAGTTATTTTGTTGCGGCGTGCGTTTATGACTATGAGACCAAAAAGCCGGTTTTCTCTTCCATGTCAGACTATGAAGAAAAAATGGAAACCGATTTTGCAATTAAGTGTGCCGAGAAATTGGCTTCTCACATGTATGGAATTGATGAGGATTACGAAGACCATCTAGTTGAAAACAGAATTCTAAAGAGACTTGGACTTCTAGACGAAGAAGGTTATCTAGTAAACGCTGAAGGAAAAAGGGTTGATCTAGAGGGCAACCTACTTGATGCATTCGGGTCAAGAATTGATAAAGACGGAAACCGCGTTGATATTAATAACAATCCTCTTATTGATGACTCCGTAATTGATGACTTGGAGTTTGAGGACGATTTGGGATTAGGACTAGAAAAAGAGGAAGAAGAAAAGCCAAAAACACGAAAGAGAAATACCACAAAATAAGGGTTTAAATTATGGCTCAAGCTTTTAATCTTACTGCAAGCCTAAATATTCAAGCTAATAACGCTAGTATTCAAAAAGTTAAAAGTGATATAGAGAAAACTCTAAATCGCATTAACTATAGAGTAGACGTTTCTCAAATCAGAAAAGTCAAAGATGAAGTAGATAAACTTAATGAGTCTCAAAAGAGAGGCACTAAGGAAGCGTCTGCTTTTCAGAGGGCTATTAGATTAAGAACTCAGGACTATTTGGCATACGCCGCTATTACGGCGGCTGTTGCCAAGCTTACTAGTACGTTGGCTATAGCTACAAGGGAGGCTATTAAGTTTGAGTCAGAATTGGCTAAGATCGCTCAGGTTACGAATAAATCAAATGCTGAAATTAAGGGTTATTCTAATCAGATTATTGGTATTAGTAAGAAATTCGGCGTAGCACAAACAGAAGTTGCTAGACTAACTAGAACTCTTGCACAGGCAGGTTTCTCGTTTAACGACGCTCTTAAAGGTGCCGAAAGATTATCTAAAACTTCATTACTTGCCACGTTCAGTGATTTAGATTCAACTACTGAATCTTTGATCGCTACTACGAGTGCTTTCGGTTTAAGTATTGATGATGCGGCGGATTCGTTAGAAGCTATCAACTCCGTTACAAAAAGATATGCTGTTGAAGCTGACGATATCGTTGATGCTATTAAGAGAACGGGCGGTGCATTCGCTAGTGCCGGTGGTCAAATTAATGAATTGATCGCCCTATTCACTTCTGTTAGATCATTCTCCCGTGAATCTGCTGAAACCATCGCTACTGGTTTCCGTACAATCTTTGGTCGTTTACAGAGACCTAGAACCCTTGAATATTTCAAGCAGTTAGGCATTGAGCTAGAAACGGCTGATGGAAAATTCGTTGGTGCTTATAAAGCTATTCAGCTTATTTCCGAAGGTTTGAAGAGAGCGGGAATTGCGGCGGGCGATATTAGATTCGCTCAGGTTGTTGAACAGCTTGGTGGTATTAGACAGATCTCCCGTGTTATTCCGTTGATTACAAACTTCAAGAACGCACAGGAAGCCCTTGATATTGCAAACAAAGGAGTTGTAGAGTCAGACGCCGACGTAATTAAGGCAAAAGAAACCCTAGCGTTTAAACTAAGAGAACTTGAAATAAGATTCAAGGCCGTTATTACGGAGTTCACAAACACTCAGGGCTTTAAGCTTCTTGCCGACATTTTCCTTAAAGGTGCTGATGCCGCAATTCAGTTTGCTGAAGGCATTAACAAGCTAGTTGATAGCTTCGCTCCTTTATTGCCAATTCTTGCAGTTGTTGGCGGTTTCAAGCTTGGTAAATTCTTGGGCGGTGCTTTCAAGGGAGTTAGCACAGTTACTGGCAAGCACAATGGCGGAATGATTCAGGCGTTTGCCCGTGGAGGATACGTTCCGGGAGTAGGCAATAGAGATACCGTTCCAGCGATGTTAACTCCGGGTGAGTTTGTTATTCGTAAGAGTAGCGTTAATAAGATCGGCCCAGAAACACTGGCAGCAATGAACCAGAACGGATATGCGGGTGGAGGACCGGTTTCTGGCGAAAGAGCTTTTTACGGTGCTTTAAGTGCATCTGGTAGACCAACTCGCGAGTTTAAAGACTTTATAAAAAATTCTGGAGCAGTCGAGCCAGCAGGCAGTATTGAGAAATCATTTAACGCACTTGATACAGAAAAAAACAAGAGTTAATAAACGATTTTAATAAATCAAGTCCATCGTCTGATGATAAAAACGCACTTCAAACAGCCTATCTACAAGACGGCATTGTTACCGGTCTATTCATGCAGCGTGGAGAAGACAGAAGCGAGGAAATAACGAAAAAAATAGTTAGAAATAAAGGAGAAAGCTTTGGTTCTACGGCATTTGACTCAGTAGGTCAAGTTAAAGCTAATATCAAGGCTAACTTATTAGATACTAGAGCAAACAAAATCATGACTGACTCAATTAAGAATTCGCTAGAAGAGTCTATGGCCTTCTCTGCTGAATCCATTATGGCCCAGCTTGATATTGCCCCTCTTATCGATTTTGACGAAAAAGAAGCCGCTAAAAAGGCACGTCAGTCCATCAGAACAATTGATACTGACAGTATTGAGGGTTTCTTATTTGAGGCACTAATATCAACCGCAACTGGAGCAAAGTTAAATGAAAAGGGTGCGACATTTGACTTTTCTTCACCGGATAAGGAAACAAGTGGAAGACTGGCACAGTTGTTCGGAACCGATATTCAGGGTAGATATCTTGAGGCCAAAAGAACGTTTGGAACGGACTCATTGACTGGTGCTACTAACTCTATTGGAAACAAAATTTTAACCGCCATAAAAACCGGTAAGTTAAAAAAGGATGACTTCGTATTTAAAGCTGCTGGTGGAGAGATATTAACTTCCGATTTAAGAAAAACGTCATCACAAGGCGTAAAGACACTTATTAAAAATATAAGATCAACTCCTAACTGGCAATCTAAAGATGGACTTTCTCTTGATTATAATGTTATTCCGGTTGATGTAAATAAAATCAGAAGCAAAAATCAGTCATTATTGAGCTTGGTTGAAAAATATAAGAATCAAAATCTTTCTGAGAATGAACGCGGTTTTCTTTTTGAGAAAATTGTGGCGAGAAAGTATGGACTAAAACTTAACAGAAATAATGAATTCCTTGATTTTCCAAACGGTGAGGCAAAGAGTGATAAGAAATTCACACCGGAATTAAAGGGTGCTGCTTATAAGACAATACTTACAAAGACATTGAATCAAAGATTTGGCGGATTAAGAAGATCTTTCACGCCAAAGACCGATCATATAAAGGCACAGAAAAGACCTCTAAGCCTATATCTTGATGCACAAAAGTTTGCTGGCGGTGGAGACGTTGAAGGTTCTGATACCGTTCCCGCTATGCTTACGCCCGGCGAGTATGTAATCAATAAAAAAGCCGCTAAGAAAATTGGCTACTCTAATCTAAATAAGATGAATAAGCAAGGCGTTGTTGGTTATGCCAAGGGCGGTGCTGTTGGAGTTCAGAAGTTTGCTGAAGGCGGTGGAGTATTGTCTGGAATTGGAGATATATCAACTCTATATTTTGAATTCGCATTACTTGTTCCACTATTCCAGAAGTTAACAGGAGTTGCAGAAACCCTAAAAGCGAAAAAAGAGGAAGAGGCAGAAAAAAACAAAGCATTAAACGAGTCAATAGAAGAGGCTAAAAAGGGTTTGAATGGATTTGCAGACGAACTAGTAAATCTAGAAAGTGAGCTTGTTAGGTCTGTAGGTCAAATAGGGGGAACGAAAGGAACGGGGAGGGATAAGAAATATTTTGGGGCCGTAGGAGCTGCGGAAAAAGCTGGAGATCTGACGATTGCTGAAAACAGTGGTTCCAAACCAAAACCATCCGGGAAATTTGCCGGTTATGCTGAAGATGCAAAACTACAAGCACAAATTAACAAAGTAACTGAGGCTTATAAGGGTCAAACAGAAGAATTATCCGCACTTAATAAAATTAAGGAGAGTTATTCTGGAAGTTTACTAGCAACAAAAAATGCCGTTGTCGCCTTTCATGAAAGTATGAAAAAGGGCAGAGAAGCAAATGTGCAACAGTATGATGTAATAAAAGAATCCATAAAGACAACGGAAGAAAAAATAGAGGCTGAAAAAGCAGCGATAGAAGCTTTGGAGGCACAGGCGGGTGGTGGTCGCGGAGGCAGACTACTTGACAAAGCACGAGATTTTGTAAAAGATAATAAGAATGCCATAGCTGGTGGTGCTGTAGCTTTAGGTGCGACGTTACTTGCTTCAAATTTTGAGGCAGCGGCTAAGTCTGCTGACGAATTTGCTCAGCAGGCTATAGGTGCTGGTAATGCCTCAGAAGCATATAATCAAACTATACAAAAAGTTTCTAACGAACAAAAAGCGTCGGCTGGAAAGCAGGGTGCTATTGCTGGTGCCGCTGCCCTTTCTATATTTGGACCTCTTGGAATTGCTGTTGGTGGTGTTATTGGCGGGATTATTGGTTTTACGGGAGTTTTGACTAAAGTTACTGATCTGCTTGGAATTTCAAATTCTGAAGAAGAAAAAAGAGTTGCAGCAGAAGCTGCGGCTTCTCAAGCTAATGTTAATAATTTAAACAAGATGACCGAACAGTATTCGGCCCAAGTAAACACGCTGAAAAAAACTAGAAAATCATCTTTGGAGATTGCGGCAGTTTATGCAAAGCAAGGCAAGAGTCTTTTGAATTTTGCTAAAAATAGCAAACAAGCAAGTCTTGGTGGATCAAATCAAGAGTCAGAGCTACTTAGAAAAAATCTTCTAGAAACTTACGATAATTTAAATGATCAATTGAATGAGGCCGCTCAAAAAGGTCTTGCACCAAATACTGAACTGCAAGCGGCATATGACCTACTAGCAGGCAAATTGTCGAGTGTAGTTACAGGCTTTGACGACGTTGTTAATACAGACAATCAGTTCAGACAGTCATTATTACAATCTGCTGAGATTCAAAAGGGTGTTCTTCGAGAACAGGCTGCGGAATTCCTTAAAGGAATAGCCGTTCAAAGAACGTTTAATCAAACATTGCTTGCAAATACCGATGCTATTAGTGCGTCAACAGATTTGGCAAATAAAAGAGCCTCTATTGCTGATGCCCTGTCAGGTAATTTTTCTGGAAATAGAACCGGTCTTGGAACATCTGTTTCTGACCCAACCCAATTAAATACCGCTAAAGTACAAGAAACATTGAAGTTAATTGGGGATAAGTATGGCCCGGTAGTTCAGGAGCAGATAAATAAAGCTAAAGAATTAGACAAAGCAAACAAGACGTTTTTAAAAAGCATTGAAGATACCGGAAGAGATATAGTTAAAGACGGTTTAGTTGATCGTAGTGCTATAGAAAAAACCGTTTTGGATGCGTACAGAAGCATTGGGGCAGAAAGCAAGGGTCAGAAACTACTTGAAGACGCAGAAAAAGAAGGAGTTAATAGCTTAATTGATTTTACCAAACTCATTTCAACTGTTAATGCAGATCTAAAAGAGGAAAGCTCTAAATTATTAACACCGATAGAAGAAATAAGAAAAAGTGCGGAAGAAAGATCTCAGGCTGAAAGAAGAATAGTTACACAATATCAAAAATTCGTTCTTGACTTAGCATCACAAAAATCGGCATTACTTACTGAGTTCCAAAATATCACAAATTCACTGTCAATAGTTCCGCAGTCTTTTGAAGATATTGCGGCACAACAAAAACAGAATGCTAATGTATTTAGTCAAGCTGGCGGTGTTAATATTGGTGGGCTTTCAATTACCGAAGGATCAAAAAAATTAAAAGATGAATTAATATCGATAACTGCACAGCTTAAAAATCTTGAAACAAGTATTGATCCGGCAGATGCTATTAAAAGCGATGAACTTGCTGGTAGAGCTAATATTCTACGTAAGGCATTTGACGAGCTAACAAACACGTCATCATTGCTAGGTGCTGCACAGAAAAAGCAGCAAGAAATACTGACCAGAAAGCAGTTTGCCGAAGAACTTACTTTTGGTGGGGCACAGCAAAGACAGCAGACGGCACAAACCTTCCAAGGCGTTAATTATCTAGCAAGGGGTGGAAGTGCTCAGGATCTATCGGAAGAGCTACGTAGTAATGTTTTCTCTTTCTTGAAAAGGTTTTCTGAGACCAATATTGTTGGCGGTTTGACTGGTCAAGACATTATTGATCAAGAAACAAAAAGGGCATTATTGCTTTCGGGTTTTGCACCAGACAAAGTTGATGAACTTATCAAGGCAAGCGTTCCAATAGAACAGGCTCAGCTTAATGAGTTGATTGCTATTAAAAATTCATTGGTTAATCAAACAGCCGCACAGTATAGAGCGTCAGGTGGCGTTGTTTATGCTGATAGTGGAGACTTAATAAATGCTCCCGGAACTATGTTTAAGCCACGCGGAACCGATACAGTTCCAGCAATGCTTAGTCCCGGCGAGTTTGTTATGAGAAAAGAAGCTGTTGATAGAATAGGTGTTGATAATCTTTACGCAATGAATAGCGGTTCTATCTATGCGGCTTCTGGTGGCTCTGTAGATGATATGATAGAAAGTCTAAAACTGTCACTTGGTAATAGAAGGGTTTCTCCTCGTGCTAGAGCGGCAATGATTCAAAGACTAACAAGACTATCACTAATCAGAGATAGACAGCAAACACTATCAAGAACTGGCAATGTCCAGCGGCCTAGAAGAGTTTCAGCAAGACAAAGAATACTACAAAACAGAAGAAGTGGTTCCGGTAATTTTGGTCCAAGTAGCGAACTTGGTCAACGTCAAGCAAACCAAAACCAATTTCCATCATATGATCCGAGAACTATTCAAGAAAAAATTAAAAAAGACCGAGAAGAAGCCGCACTTCAAAAAAGACTTGGAGGAAGGTTTGTTTCTAGGAATGGACAGAGGGCGATATTTAGGTCATCTGCTGAAGACGCTATGCCGACAAATTATGAAGGTATACCAATGATGCAAAGATATAGAGCGAGACAGAATGTTCAAAAAAGAGCAAAAGATTCAGTCTTAGACCCAGATACTATAACTAGAAAAGTTTTCTCAAGATATTCTGCACTTAATATGAATCAAAGAGAGCAGGTTGGAAGAAAATCAAGGTCTCCATACTTTAATAAGGGTGGTTCAGTTTATAGACAGTCTGGTGGTTCCATATCGTCAGGACAAAGCGGTTTTGACATGAGCGGTTTTGACAAATTTGTATCTTCATTTAATAGATCAATTGATAGACTGTCGGAACTTCCAAGAGATTTTACTATGAGCATTGCTCCGGTTCAGGTCACTATGAGTGTTGTTGGTGCCGATTTTATGAATTCATTACAGCCAGAAATGCAGAAAATATTTACTGAAATGATTCAGAGTATGATGCCTGACTTGGCGAAGAAGGTTACTCAGATTCAGAAGGGTGGATTTTAATGCCAGTTAAAATAAACAATAACGCAATAACTCCCGCACCGCTTGTAACGATGGGTAAAACATTTGTTACTACACCTGCAAGCGGTGTTATTGGAGCTAATTATAGTATTACTTTGGCCGGTGATCTATTGACGCTGAAGGGAAATCCAGAACCTGAAGGGTTTTCCGAGAGCGGCTATTACACTACGTATTCGCCGGATGATGAACCCTCGCTATCTTCTGAGCCTTCGGGTTGGTTGCAGACGGTAATGAAGAAACAAGAGTATCTGAGAAACATATTAACGAGCGGTAATCAAAACGTAACATATCTTGAGATTATTGGTTTTGATGATTCTCGCGGCATAAAAGCCTACTGTGATATTGAAAGTATATCATTTGACGACAAGAGTAGATGGACGACTGGCTGCGGATACAATATTACATTAAGCTGTAGAAACTTTGCGGAAGCCGCAAACAGTGGTCTTTTCCCGGATCATATGTCAGAAGACAATTTTCAGTATTACGTATCAGAAGCCGATGAGTCTTGGACAATAAATGAAAATGATAGCTATGGGGTCTCGTCCGGTAACATTTACGAGCAAAACAAACTGTACACGATTTCTCATAGTGTATCGGCAGTTGGTCAGAGAGCATTTCAGTCTGATGGGGGTTTTGCAAGTGGCTTAACGCCGGTAGAACAGGCCAGTGGATATGTTCATAACGTAATAGGTATCGGGCTTACGACGAATACTGATTTGCCGTCTTATCTAGGGATTTCTACTTTTCTTGATCAGGGCTTTGGAGTTAACGGTCGCAAGGTTACTGAAAACATAAACAAGTGGACCGGAAGCTACGGGATTGAAGAAGAGTTTACCGTATTTAAATCCGGTCAAGCCGCAGTAGAAACCGTTGAAATATCAGTTGAAAAAGATTTGAGTCCGTTTACAAGGGTTTCGATCAATGGATCAATTAACGGGTTCAATACGAATAGTCCAACAAGCAGCACTGTAAACAAATGGGTTAATGCCTCTGGTTACTGGGATGTTGTTGAGGGTTTGATTTATAATAGAGTTAGTGATTACGCACCATCTGGTACTTCTATTAATGCTACGGCACTAAGTAGTAGTGTTGGAAGGAACCTTGAAGCCGGTGTTATTACATACAATTACTCTTATGATAACAGGCCAAGCAACACCTTAACAAACTCACTGACTGAAGATATTCAAATTAATGATACCTATCCCGGTCAAATTATAAACGTTGTTCCGGTAATTGGTAGAAGTCAGCCAGTTATTCAGTATGTTAATTCACGATCTGAATATAAGCGAGCTTTATCAATTAATGCCGTTATGGATATGGACCCATCAACAGGATCTCCATACAGACCAAGTGATGCTGATCTTTCAGGAATTTTTGTAACATACGCTCCAACAGGGGAGTATACATATTATGGACCGCCGCAAGAAAATTGGAGTCCTAGAACTGGAAGTTACTCATATTCAATTGAGTGGACATTTAAGGGGCCGGGAAGTAATGCGGGTACTGGATTTGACAGGAGAGCTTAATGAGTATACAGCCATTTGGTAGCAATAGCGGAATAGCAACGGAAGAACTTGGAACACAGACGTTCCTTGGTCTAACTGTTGTTGATTTTTCGTGTAACTCAAGCTGGGATGGTCAGGGCGGTGAGTGTAATATAAACATAATACAAGACCCGGAAGAAGGTCAATATCTTGATAACTTCGTAGTTGGTTCCCCTCAATATTTTGAAATATCAACTACTGGTGGAAGTCCTGTATTTAGATTCTATGGGGTTTTAAAAAACGTTCAAAGATCTGTTTCATCGTCATCAAAATCGTATTCAGCAACATTACAATCACCAACGGTTTTACTTGATTCATGTTATGTTGTTACTGATGGATATGCTGGATATGGTGGTGCGTTAGAAGCAACCTCTCCAAACCAAGCCGCGTGTTTAGACTTTGGATCAAATCACGCAAACATAAATCCGGGAAGCATTTTTAACGTGCTAAATGCATACGCTGTTTATGAAAACGATACGTATGGATTAACAGGGGCTGGTTTTGGAAGGTCGGCAGTAAATGAAGAAGGTATGAGGGTTGATTTCCTAGCTTATGCGGTCGATCAGCTTACAAACGGCAATACATCCCTTACTCCACAACTTGGCAGCAATATCATATACGGGTCCGATGCTTATTCAAATCAAAACGCTTATGCTTATAACTTCGATATTAATGACTTTTTATCACAAATTGTATCATATATTCCAAGTGATTACCGTATAAAATCTGGAACCCTATTAGAAATAGTTGATGATCTTTGCTCTCAAGCCAACCATGTATACTATGTCGATCTTCTAAAGCCAGTTGGCTCTGGAGATCCGGCATTTACCACCGGGCATGAATCTACACAGACCCCAACATTAACTCACAATAACACGGTTTATGGCGGTCAAATCAAAATCATAACACAGAATAGAAACGTTTACTCTTCATTGAAGTTTCCGTTATCATCTGGCGTTATAGTTAATGAAGCGTCAGATAAGTTAGGTGCAAGCGGTCAGCTTGGAGATCTTCCTCTTGATGTTGGTATGACTGGACTTGTACATCCAGACGGTCCACCAGTAGCTTCATCGCCTTTTGGTGGCTATTTCCCAGTAGAGAGCATTATTGCCGGAACCGGAACGAACTACATTAACACAAACCTAAATGTAAGTTTGAATGAAGGTGCCGTACTTGCAAAGTATGTTGTTGGCGGATACCAGTCAAGAATCAACTTTACATCAAGAACCAAACTGCTTGCAGAGCATCCAGATCCAGAAATAGCCGGAACAACATGTACGGCAACACCATCCAATATTGTAGACAACGCATCAAATATTATGTGTTATTGGGGAACTCTCAAGAAAAGTATAGGTAATGAGACGCGACACATTCCGGTAATCACACCCTACCTAGATGGACACGTTCTTCTGTCCCACCTAGACATAATTGCTATTGACCTTTCAGACTTTCTTGATTCCGTGACTATGGGTGCTGATGAAACGCTTGGACACAATGGTGCCGTTTATGACGGGGTTTATCTATGTAGCGTCATGGAATTAAGAGCCGCTATGAATTCTTATGAAGCGTGGATAGCTTATGTAGAAACAATGAAGGCTGGAAAACTAAATGCAATATCTGATTATTATAGTGACGCTTATACTAGTCTTTTTAACCCGATTTACAAATCGAACGGAAACTTAACGGAGTATGGTCGTGCATTGCTTTATGGAAGCATTAGTGCGGTCTACGCATACAATACATCATCTGGATCAGTTGCTTCTGGACCAAACGTTTTGTGCGGAAGAAGTATTAGTGGCTTTTTATCTCTTGGGCTAGAAGCGAAAATTAAAAATACGCTTAGAGCGATATGGGAGAAAATTAAATCCATTGGCGATGAACATTATGGACAGAGTTTTGTTATTAAGATGCCAGTTTATACCGTGAGGGCCGATCAGGACGACGAGGCACCGCTTAATAGCTTCATCAAGTCTTGGGACATCTCAGACGACGGATATTTAGATCCGATCAACTACGGGGCATATGAAGCCCCTCAGAGCGATATCTTCGTAAACAACGGCAGACTAAAACCATACGCAAACTTTGATCACGGATTTACTAGCTATGAGTTTGTGGATAAAGAGTACGGTTCGCTTGGAAGTTACATTATAGATCTAAACGGAACAAAGAATTACTTTGATTTCAGGAACTATAACTACAATGAAGTTTATATGCATAGCGTTACGGAAACCAATGATACGATTTCAGTACAGCCGGAACTAACAAAAGATTACATGTTAATTCCTACGGCTTATTTTGAAAACTATCATCCGCGAAACTCAACTGAGTATTTCTTTACTCTATCAAGTGATAACACGATCACAACTCAGATAACAAGAAAAACACTGATCAACCTAACCAATGAAGCAATTGGGGCAATTAGTTACTTGAAAAATGTTGCCGGTATTTTGGACAATGGAACCGGAATGATTCCGTTCGCCTTGATTAAAATTAAGCCGGTATTTATGAACAATGCCTCTTATCCAGAAGATGCGGCTCCTACACTTTCTCAACTTCTTGCCTTCGTTGGGGCGTCATGCACCAATGCAACGGTGAATCAAGAGGCGGCAGGAGCAAGCGAACAAAAGAGTGCTTTTTATCCAATGGCTATTCCTCCAAGGTCTGTTGGAATTCCACAACAATCAAACAGGTATGTTTATGGACCTTGGGTTACTGACATAACGGCCAGATATGGTGCAAAAATTGAATACGTTCAACAAACTGATCTTGTTCCTGAAAACTTTATCATTCCAACATCGTTCTCACTTAATGGCGGAAGTATAGACATTACGTCTGGTTATGCGGGACTTAATGCTGCTGGTAACTTAATTGCAAACACGGTTGATGGTTTTAATTACATATTTACTGAAGGTGGCAGCGTTGAAATTCCGGGACTACCTCAAATTACATCACTAGCACAGTCTCTGGTAGAGAATGGACCTTTAGTTTCCGACATGACAGTTAATCTATCTGCACAGTCATTATCAACTAGCTATAACATGTCAACATTTGCTCCTAAGTTCGGAAGAACAAATAAATGGACTTTGGACAGAATTAGGAAAATGTCGAACAGAATAAAGGGAAATAAGTAATGACTAATAGGGGAGAAACAAACAACCATACAGTAATAATGGGTATAACCAGAACGCAAAGTATATCAATTGCATCTGTTGGTAAAACCTTTAATGATGATGCGTATACTAATTCAGACGCACAGAAAGATATTGGTGTTATAGATATAGTCTTCACTGATATTCCAACTGCTATAAGGTCAATGAACTCGGATAACTACGATGACATAGGTCTTGTTAGTTATGACGCTGTTTTTTGTCCGTATACAACCGCTTCTGGTCATAGCAATTTACCTTATTGGGAAACTCCGTCAACCGGGCTTGCATCGGGAACGATTACCGC